>Ga0181344_1000158_pt1 | contig 27932 bp, 20 predicted proteins | sample Su13VDMLBDD_FD_130098 | JGI IMG/M metagenome (GOLD analysis project Ga0181344, IMG submission 130098) | Freshwater viral communities from Lake Michigan, USA - Su13.VD.MLB.D.D | ecosystem: Environmental > Aquatic > Freshwater > Lake | place: USA: Michigan | collected 2013-07-15
AGATAATGCAAAAACTATATCTTGGAAAGGTAAGAAACCTACTAATTCTAAAGAAGACTGGATTGGTGAAATAATAGTTTCTGGTGAAGATGGAGTTCCATACACTATAACTAATGTAAATCGTAAAGATTTAACAACTTTTACAGACTCTAAATTTACAGATTACAAAGATCAACCTATACAGGATGCACTTAATATAAATGAAAAAACAAAATCTACTAATGCAATATATATGCCTAATTCACCTAATGCTTGGCGTACAGCTTACTTTAAAGGTAATCAAGTTAATCCAGAAGTAACAAAAGCAGGATGGATATATAGAGCAGATGTTGTAAAATCAAATGGAGGATATAGACTTGTTAATTATATTAAACCTCCAAATAGTCAAAATTTCATCACTGTATATGGTGCTGCAATAGCGGCTGATGAAAATATTATAGATAATACATATAAGACAACAACTCCAGCACAATTAAACGCTATGTATATAAATTATTTACATAACCAAAATAAACAATAAATTATGCCAGATCCTACAAATCCAAATTTATATGGACAACCTTATGTAAAAGGTCCAGATCCAATTAATATTGGTTCAATTAATTCAGCTCCTTTGTCAACAGGATTTCCTGGATCAAGATCAGGAAAAGCTTTGTCACAAGATGACATGATCAATCTTCAGAATCGTCAAGTAGATCCTAATGAAATTAAAGCAGATAAAACTTATTTATCTGATGTTGCATCAGATTTAACAGGTAGATATGACACTGTTATCTATGGGGCTAATAATGAAGATGCTTGGGGAGCTCAACAGTCTTGGTTAGATAAAGGTGTAAATGGTGTATTAAAAGGTACAAATCTTGCAGCTACAACTGTAGTTGGTGGATTTGCTACAGTGGGTGGTGCCATCTCTTCTATATTTACAGGAAGACTTGCTGATATATGGGACAATCCTGTTATGCAAGAAATTGATAAATGGAATGAAAAAGTAGATCAAGAATACTTACCTAACTATTATACAGACCAAGAAAAGAATGCTGAATGGTATTCTCCTGATAACTGGTGGACAGCAAACTTTTTATTTGATAAAGTGATTAAGAATTCAGGATTTGCTGTAGGTGCTATTATTTCTGGTAATATTGCTTCTAAAGCACTTAGTGCTACTGGTACTGTTATTGGAGAAGCTGCTGCAGCTAGAGCTGCTGCATTAGAAGCATCTCAAACATTTAAAGCATACGCTCCATTAATGAGAAACACTGCAAGAGCTTTTTCTTCAGGTAAGAATGCTGAAGCTGCTGCATTATTAGAAGGAGAAATTTCGTCTATTGCTGATGTTGCAGCAAAGACAAGTAGAATGGGTGAGATTGCTTTAGAGACAAATCAATTTGCAAAAATTAATGATGTAGGTAGAAGAATAGGTATAGCTGCATATTCTCAAGCTGGAGAAGCTGCATTTGAAGGAGTACAAACTTCTAATCAGTTTAGACAACAATTAATTGATCAATATAAGATGAATAACTTTGGCGTAGCACCAAGTGCTGAAGAGCTGAAGATAATAGATCAACAAACAGAGAAAGTAGGAAAAACATCTTTCCTTGCCAATATGGCACTATTAAGTGTTACAGAATATATACAACTTCCTAAGTTACTTGGAAGTTCGTATGCTGCGGAAAAACAAGCTGCAAACAGTTTATTAGGAAGAGCTGATAATGTTGTATTAAAAGATGGAAAATATGTTGCTGAAGAAGTTGCTAAAACTAAATTTGGTAAATTATATAATACAGTTAAAGGAGTAGGTAAATATGCTTTTGATCCTAAAGAGATGGGTCAAGAGATTGGTCAATATGCTATACAGGTAGGAACACAAAATTATTATAACAAAGCGTACCAAGGAAAAGAGGCTAATGTATTAGTTGATGGTGTATTATATGGTATGTTTGGTAGAGATGGATCTGGTGAAGGAGTAGGTGCTTTAGTATCTAAAGAAGGAATTGAGGGAGGTATTATTGGAGGTCTTACTGGAGCAGCTATGCAAGCTAAAGGTAATTACATGATGAGTAAAGCTACTAAATCAAACACTGCAGATTTCTTAGAATTACTTAATGGTGCTCCTACATATAAAGAAGCTTTCCAATATAAATTAGATGCTGCAAATAGAGGTGTTGTACTTCAAGAGCAACAACAAGCTGCTATTGAGGCAGGTGATAAGTTGGAAGCAAAAGATCTTAATGCTGATATGATGCATAATTACTTGGCACCACGTATCAAGTATGGTAGAATGGACATGGTTATGGATGACATTCAGGACATGAGAAAACAATCCATGAGTCCTGATGGTATGGCATCTCTTAAACAATTAGGTCTTGCAAATATGAATGACACAGCTGAGTCATTTAGTAACAAACTTGCATACTTTGAGCAAACAGCTAAGTATACAGAAGAACTATTCAAGTCTACTAACTTGAGATATTCTGGAGAAATATTAAAAGATGACGAAGGTAATCCTATATTAAACTCTAAAGGACAACCACAAAGAAAATATTCTGATCAAGTAATTGATAAAATGATTTATGCTGCTAGTAAAGTGGCAGACTATGATGTTCGTATTCCTGAAGTATCTATGCTTCCTGTATCTAAAGGAGTGGATGTACAATCTGTTTTAAATGCAGAGTTAACTGATCCACAATCTGAGGTGATTGCAGAAGCTTTAATTGGAATAGAATTATCTTCTAATATTAACAAAGCTGACATTAAACAGAATGTAATAGATGTTCTTGAAATGTCATTAAGAAGAAAAGAATATCTTAAAGAGTATAATGATCTTATTACTAACCCACAAAAATATAACGAAGAAAGACAAGAGTTTCAAACTCCTGAAGATACAAAAACAAGCAAAGAAACAATCTCTATTAAGACTAAAAAAGGTGTTAGAGATATTGAAATAGGCACTGAATACTTTTTAGGAAAAGTTGTTGATTTTGATGATAAAGGATATGAAGTATATCGTGCTCCTAGAATGGTTGTATTGGGTAGAAATGAAGATGGTACAATCAAAGTGCAAGACTCAGATGGTGTTATCCATGACTTAAAAGAATCTACATTAGAAAGATATAACCTTGGTAAGGTTGATTCTACATTAAAGAATAAGAAAGCCAAGTTCTACATGGAGAACTGGAATAATGTTTATGAGTTCAACTTTGGTAAGAAGTACGGTAAACAAAAAGGTAGAATAGAATATGATCCAGAGAATAATCAAATGCTCTTTAAATACAAAAATAAAAAAGGAGAAATAAAAGAGATTGAGGTTACAGGAGATCAATTTGTTGCTAATAAGAAGAAAGGATTTACTGAACCTATGATTAAAGCTGTAGGTCAATTAACTGCAGCACAACAAAAAGCACAAGATGAATACACTGCTGAAGAAGATCCACGTATACAAGCTAAACGTGAAGCACGTCTTGGTATATTAAATGATTTGTTTGATACATTAGCTGATAAACAAATTAAGATTGAACGAACAATTGATGCAAAACAAAAAGAAGTTGTTAAAGCAAAAGAGGAATATGAGAAGTTGACTAAAGAAATTGAAGCAGCTGAATTAGATAAACGTAGTAAGAAAGTTGATAAGTTTAAAGCTGTTACAGCAAGAGCTATCGATAATGCTATGCGTCTATCTAGAATGCAAGAGCAATTAGAAAGAGAAATTGAAGCTTTGAAACTGGATGCTGAAGAGATTGATGCTACTCTTAACTATATTACAGACATGGCTTCTAATATAGATGAGTACTCGACTAACTTCAAAGATTTCATGGATGAGTTACAAGATGAAATCATCGATCTTGAGATATTACAAGAGACAACTCAAGCACAGATCTCTACATTATCTAAGTTAGCAAGAGAGACTCAGAGAGCATTAGATGCTACTATCGACTATCTATCTAACCTTATAGCAAACTTTGAGTCTAGATATCCAAATGTTCCTAGACTTATGGGACAAGACTGGGTTGATTTCTTGAAAGCCAATCCTAACTTTCTTAAAGTGAAGCCTAATTATCGTTCAGACTTACAACTAATTGATGATATTATTGCTGAGACTGAAGATCTTGAAATAACTCCTAACGAACAAAGACTAAAAGATCTTATTGAGCACATGGATATTATGCAAGGTGCTCTTGATGATGTACAGAAAGAGATTGAGGCTAAAGAAATGATTCTTAATAAGTTCAAGCAGGTTGCTGACAAATATAAACAGCAAGAAGCAGAGAAGAAGAAATTAGAAAGTGATCAAGCTCTTCAAGCAGAATACCTAGGTACAAACAGTAAGGACGTACAAAGTTTCTTCAGTAATGAATTCTACGAAGCATCATCTAAGAAAGATGACCTTGAAGTAGTAGGATCTACTATTGCTGTTACTAGAGGTAGAGAAGGTGAGCAAATAAGAGAACATCATGCAAGAGCAAACCGTTTTGGTTTCAACATGCATAAGTTTGCAAACAAAGGTTCTATTCGTGGAATGATTGTCACTGCTGCTACAGAAGCAGAAGCTGGCATAGATGGCCTTATGAACTATTTGACTGATGAAGGAAGAGCTATAGACAGTCAAGGTAAACCTATCAATCCTAATAAGATTATTGCTCTTGTAATGGTACAAGACAATGATGATAATACATACACACTAGTTGATGAGAACGGTGTTCCTTTAACAAAAGAACAACTGGCTGATCCTACTAAACATGCTATCTTTCAAGTATTCCCTGCTGATGAATTAGAAGCTACCTATACAAGTGAAGATGGTAAGAGAGAAAGAGGTTCTATGTTCAGAAAAATGACTACTGATGGTAAACTAACTCCAGCACAAGAGTCATTAAAACAACAATATAATAAATGGAGAGCTGCTCGTTTAGCAGAAGAAACAGTTCCCACTCCACAATCTATATCTGCATCATTTGGTATTCCAGATTATGTAACATACAAAGATGATAAAGGAAAAGATGTAAGAGACTATGATGCTAGAGTGGCTGTAGAAGAAACAGGACTATTAGAAGAAGGAGCTTTACTTGAAGATCCTGTATTAATGGTTGCTACAAAAAATGAAGCTGTTACTTATGGTAGTGTGACATTTAACACTCCATTAGGTAGAGTGTTCTTAAAAGTTCCAGGTGGATTACTTAAACTAAAAAACAGAAATCTTACAGAAAATGAAGTGAATACTATATATGATGTTCTACTTCAAGTGACTAAGAATGTTGATAAAGATGGTACCACTAAGACAGCTGAAACACAGTACTTATTCAACTGGTTAAAGACTGTTGTTTATTGGGGCATTCCAAGAAACACTCAAACAAAAGAGAAAAAAAATCCTGGATACAATAGTGTATGGTTTGAGAATGTTACAGAAGGTAATGTAACCTATCCTAAATTATTCTTATCAGGACTTGGTGGTGAAGGATTTGATTTCACTGTAAATGGATTACAGAATAGTGAAAATGAAATCAAAGCTATTCTTAGAGGTATGTACAATAATGTAAACTCCACTAAGGTTAACACAGAGTCATTCAAGAAAAAATATACAGAGATTATTGGTATAGATGAAGCTGGTCAACCTATCAAAAGAGATTGGGATAACTACCAAACATATCTATTATCAGCTGAAGGGAGAACTAACGAAGAGATACCTTTAGTTACACAAGTGAGACCATTGACTGATCCTTCTGTTCCTAACAAGAAAGGAATCTATTTTACATTGGATTCTACTATTGATAGCTATGAAATTCCAGTTCCTCCTCCTGTAGTTACACAAGCTCCTACACCAGCTGCTCCTACTAAAACTGCAGCCACTGTAAGTAAAGATGCATTGGAGAAAATCAAAACAGCAATTAATACTGAAGAAAATATTGCTCCATTAATGGATAATATTTTCAAAACTATTAATGAAGCTGCATATGAAGCATGGCAAGAAACTTTAGATCAAGCACAATTACAAAGTGACTTAACTCCAATCCTTGAACCTCTAAAAGGTGATGAGGATAAGGTGATGAGTGCTGTTAGTAAATATCTTTTGAACAGATATATTGATGAGCAATTAGTTGCATTAGATAAGACTGCTCAACAAACACCTGCTCCTGCTGCTACTGTTCAACCTGGTGCTCAAAAAGAATATAATTTAGAAGGTGAAGAAAACATATACACTTGTAAGTTTGGTAAGATTCCTTTTAAGATAAATGCTCAAGAGTATATAGATTCAAAAGGAGAAAAAGGTTTCAGCATCACATTTGAAGCAGAGACAATGGCAGCACTTATGACTGAGAAAGGTCTTGATCCTAGCAATAATAAAGATCTTGATAAAGCTAGAGCTATTTTCTATGGAGCCATCTTGGCTAAAATTAGACCACAATTAGATGCATTTCAAACTAAGTCTAAGATACCTGCTTCAGATGCTCCACAAACAACATTTGTGTTAGATGGAATAGCAGAGAACACTGTTCAAATTGGAAGTCACGGTAAAATAACATTTACACTAGATGGTAAAAAGTTCAATGAGAGTGGTCAAGGATTTAATATTCAATTTGGTTCTTTTGATGGAGAAGTTTTAAATTCAGTTGCTGATGCTAAAGGTGTTTCTCCAGCAGAAGCTCAACAGTTAATTGGTAACGATATCTACATGAAGGTGCTTCAACAATTAGAAGCATTGAAGATTCCTGTTGCTCCTGCTATTGCTACACCATTTGTACCAAATGTTTCTGAAGCTGTAGAAGAAGTTTCAACTACACCATCAACTGCACAAGAAGGAATAGATTGGAAAACTGCTACATTAGAAAATCTTAAAGCAAGATTAATAAGTGGAGAATTAAAAAGTATTACAAGTGATATTGATGAACCAGGTGACACTGTAAAATTCTCTTACTATCAAGCAGAAGATAGACAATCTCAACGAACAGTTGGTGGGTTTGAAGACTTTGCTGAAGTTGATATTGTAGAAGAACCTAAAGGAAATTATTTTACAGCAGAGAACGGTTTTGGTGAAGGTGGAGTTTTTAATGAGAACGATCCTAAACTAGATAAAATAATTAATGATATAATTGATTATAATAAAGCTGCATCTACTAGTAAAGAAGTTGCACCAGTTCTTGCTGAACCAAAATCTGATAAACCAAGTAAGTTTGCTAGTAGACAAAGAGGACAAAAACCTGATGATGCTGCAATGCGGGTTGTTGTAGCTAGACAAGCTAAGAAGTTCCAAGGTGAAGATTGGAAGAAGTTAGAGAAATGGATTGGTGAGAAGTTCCCAAACATTCCTGTATACAGAGTGAAGAACATCATTCAAGCTACTAATGGTAAACAAGCTTGGGGTATGCTTCATAATGGAGCTATCTATATATACGAAAATGCTGAGGTAGGTACTGTGTACCACGAGGTATTTGAAGCTGTATGGAAAATGTTTGCTGATGCAAAAGAAAAAGAAGCCATACTTAAAGAGTTTACAAGTAGAGAAGGAACATTCGTAGATAGAGAAACTGGTAGAACAGTTGAATACAAATATGCGACAGCTCATCAAATCAAAGAAGAACTTGCTGAGGAATTCAGAGATGCTGTACTTAATGATAAATTAGGTAAATCAATTGCCTCTAAGAGTTTGATTGGTAAGTTGTTCTCTCAATTGATTGATTTCATCAAGTCATTCTTCTATGGTAAAGATGCTCAACGTAATACAAAAGAGTTATTCAACAAGATAGGTGATGGATATTACAATACATTCAATCCTTATGTATCTCAGTTAGCTTATGCTAATGTGGGTGTGATTGATATTGAAAATGCTTCAGCTGATGATTTTTCTGATTTGAGAGTAACAGGAATCCCTGCTGTTCAGTTACATGAGATAATTGACGAGATGACATTCATTACTCTTACTGATCTTATTAAGAGAAAAGAAAGCTTATTCAACATAGTTAAACCTAGACAGAAAGAGCTTTACGAAATGCTTAATGTGAGAATACTAGATGTGATTGGTCATCAAGCAGATCTTATAGAACAAGATAAGAGAGATGGTCGTCTTACTGAAGAAGAAGGTGATAAATTATACAATGACATTGGAACATTATATGACACTGTAGATGCTCAATGGGAATCTATTATTGAGAGACACAAAGAGAAGCTTAAAACATTCAATATACAGTTTGATGAGAATGATGAGCTTGACATTAATGAGTTTGAGAAAAGTAAAGAAGATCCTTTTGGAGATGCTAGAAAGATTGATTCATTCAGAAAAGCAAACGGTGCTGTTAAGTTATTACTAGGAACTCTTCCTCTTTCATACGTAAGTGTGAATGAAAAAGGAGAAAGAGAATTGAAAGTTGAAAAATCTTCTATTGGTGGTGCTATTCTTATTCCTGCTGATTCAGTGTTTATTAGATTGAAAAACAAACTTTTCGATTCTGTAAACATTGATGATATGTTGGATAGACTTAGAGAAATGGCTAAAGGAGATCCTAACTTTGAGAACTTGTACACAAGACTTACAAAATCATCTATTACTGCACCAATTGATGTTAGATCATTAGATGAGTCATCATGGCAACTTATCACTGCGTTCTGGAAATCAATGAAGAGTCAGAATGCTGATGCTATATCTGTATTCATCATGCCTGGTGGAGATGTAGTAGTTAGTGATTCAACATTAACTAGTGCAGCTAAACAAGCTAAGCGTGATATGACCAACACTATGGTTGACAAAATTAAATCTAATTCTACATTCTTCTCTTACGAACCTAAGACAGGAAGATATTATGCTACAGATAAGATTAAGTCTATGCCATTGAGTGGTTCAGACTTGACAACTTATACAGCGTTACTTAATGAATTAGGTATTGAGTTCAATATCAAAGCATTAAGTAGATTAACTGATAATCAAGCATTAGCTTTTAGAGGTGCTGTAGAAGGAATAAAAAGAGTCTTCTCTGATTTGAACGATAAAGGTAAAGCTAAAACTGATGCTGAGATTGAAAATGACGAAGCTAATGGAGAAGTTGCTAGAGGTATAGTTAGTTTAACTCCTAGAGCATTAAACATAGAAGGAAACTTATTCCAATTAGGACTTGTGCAGGCTGTTATTGAAAATAAAGAATTCGAGAGTACATACTTCAACATGAATGGAGAACGTACACAAACTTATATTGGTGTGAACGCGTTGAGTGGATTGCACAACATTCTTTCTAAACTAGATAACATCACTGAGTTATCAAGCAATCCTGCATACAAACAATACGAATATTTACGTAATGACGTATTTGCTAAAGGAAGTGTGATGATGCAGAAGATGTTCAACTTACATCCTACAAAAGGAACAGGTAAACGTATTGCTGGTACACAAGACTTAATGAAGTCTGTATACATTGATGGTATGGATAATCAAGTTCGTGGTGTAAAGAAAGAAAGTTCTAAACTTTCAGCTAAAGAGAGACTTGTTCAAGAAATCAATCTTAACTTAAATGGATACTACTTAAATCTTGTTCCTGGAGATGCTGCTATTGAATGGGCTGTTAAAATGCACAATGATTTAGCATTCGTAACTAAAGAAGAATATGCTGACAAAGATCACTATGAAATCTTTAAAAACTATTTTATATCTGAAGTGGAACTTGCTAGAGATGGACGTAATATAGTTGAGAATGAAAATAGAAAGCCAACAGACTTACGTTTCTTTAAATCTATTTTAGGTGAAGAGCTTAATAATAAAATAACAAAAGGAGCTTATAGAAAATATACAGCTGAAGAGTTGTACAATGGAAAACCTTCAGAAGGATTCAAAGGATTCAGATCTGAAATTAATGAAGCTGTAGATGAGTTCATTAAAAAAGATGCTGCAGATACAGAAGCTCTTCTTAAAAACTATGGTATTGTATACTATGGTAGCGAAGGATTAACTATTGACGATATCAAACTTGATAATGAGTTAGAATTAAATGAAAAAACTTTAAGAGACCAACTTCAAGTGTTGTCTATCAATTATATGATAGCTAACATCGAGATGCACAAGTTATTATATTCAGACCCTTATCAGTATTCTGATGAGTTGAAACGTATTAAAAACTTTAACTCTCCTAGACAAGCTCTTTTAGTAGGATCACAAGATGTAAATGCTGCTCTTAATGAAATCTATAACAAAGGATTCAAACCTGGAGATGCTGGTTACACTGATATGACATTAGATTATTTTAGAACAATCACTCTTGGAGATATATTGAGTGTTAGTGATCTTAAAGATTATGACCCATATAAAGAAACTGATGGTGGTGGATACATTATGTTAAAAGCCAATCGTGTATTTGGAATACGTTCTGGAGAATGGACTGAAGCTAATGAAGCTCAATATCGACATGATATGGCGTACGAAGATCTTGTTAGATCAGGAGCTAGTAAGAGAGAGATAGAAAAATTTGATAGAAACAGTCCTGAGGTAGCGAGTACATACACTCCTAGAAAACCTATTGTGTCTGGTAATAAAGCTAATGGTAGAGATTACAATGATGTTGTACTACATAAGTTTGCATTACTTCCTCTATCATTCAGACTACTTCACAAAATGAATCCTGACTCTAATGCTATCAAGTTGTATGACAAGATGCAGAAAGAGAACATTGACTATGCTGTTTTTGAATCAGGAAGTAAAGTGGGTGCTGAGAAGATATCTCCTTTATATGATAAAAAAGGTAAGTTCGATGAGACACCATTCGAAGATTCTAATGCTGGTATTAACATCTATGAGAAACAAGCAGTATCAAATATACCGTTTACTATTATGGGTGTACAAGCAGAAGTTCCTTCTAAAGATGCAACTTATGTAACACAAGGATCTCAGGTGACTAAACTTGCTACATTAGACTTTATGGAAGCTGGTGTGCCAATTGACTTTGATGTTAACAACGGAGATTTCAATGCTAGATTCATTAAATGGATAAAACTATCTCCTGAGCAAAAACTAAAAGAGTCTGAACTATACAAAGACATTAAGCATAACCAAGACATGTTAAATGCTAAGATAGAGTATGGATACAAATCTCTTCTTAAGAAACTTGGTATAACAAAAACTGCTGATGGATTCATAATAAGTAATATTAATAAACTAACTGACACGTTGAGAGATGAGATCTTGAAACGAGAAGTGAATGATAACATCAGTGATGCACTAAAAGGATTTAAGTCTGGAGATGTTGTATTGGAGGCTACTCCTGCATACCAACAAATCAGAAACATTCTTTACTCTATTGCTGATAAGAACGTTGTATCTCCTAAGATATCTGGAGGTATGAAGGTACAGATTCCTTCTACATTATTAGAATCAGAAAGACCTGGGCAACAAGTAGTTAAAGGTAAGAATGTTTATAGCTCTAACCTACTTAAGTTCTACACTAGAAATGAGAACGGTAAGACAATAAATGTTTGTCAGTTAATGGTGGGTAAATGGTTTAAATCAGATATGTCTGATGAGGAGCTTATTAATTATTTCAATAATGATCCAGAAGGCAAGAAAGAGTTTGAAGCTATTATGGGTGTGGCATTCCGTATTCCAACACAGAAACAAAACTCTATTGATGTATTTGAGATAGCTAAGTTCTTACCTGAAGGATATAAAGACTCAGTTGTTATTCCTTCAGAACTTGTTATGAAAGCTGGATCGGATTTTGATATTGATAAGTTGTCAATCTATTTGAAAAACATATATCCTAGCAATGACAAAAAACCTAAAGTGGTTCCTTACTTAGGTACAGGTGAAGAAGCTATTGCTAAGTTTGGTAAAATGTATGATGCTGGAGAATTTAATGAGTACTTAAACTCTAAAAAACTTCTTTCCAAAGGAGAGGCTGAAGATAGATTAATGGAAGCTATTTTCCCTGAACAATACTCAACACAAAGAGAAGATGTAATTAATGATCTTTACAGACAGTCATTAGAGAATGAATACATCCAATCATTACAGAAGTTAATTTCTAACGACCTTAACTTTGATAACTTAATTAAACCTAACTCTGCAGATGATCTTAAAGAATTAACTGATAAGATTAATGATAAACTTGGTAGAACTAAGATTGACTATGGTGCTGTAGGTAACATGTTGAGTAGAGCATTTATGACTAACTTGAGACATGCGTTTGTTACAGGTAAGTATGCAATTGGTATTGCTGCGGTGAATCAAACTAACCATTCTCAAAATCAACGTAGTCTTATTTATGTAGATCCAGTTAAAATAAAAACAACAGTTGATCCAGTAGATGCAGGATGGTTAGGTGATGGTCAAATTAACTTCAATGAGTACAACTCAGTTATGGTTAATGGAGTTAAACGTGCCACTCTATCTAAAATAAAGAGTGCTGATGACAAAACATACATCTCTGATACTATTGGACAGTTTATCGATGGATATGTGGATATCTCTAAAGGTCCTTGGATTATGGAGATGGGAGCTACTCCTAATGTAGCTTCTACATGGTTATTCTTAGTTAAGCTTGGTGTGCCTATTAACACAGTAGGTTATTTCATGAACCAACCAATCATCCGTGATTACTTGAGAACAATCCAAAACAATGGATACTCATGGTTGTTCATTGAAAAATTTGTTGATGATGTTAAATATGATTATTTAACAGAGGACAATGTTGTTGTAAATGGAATCCCTAATGAGACAGACTTGTATGATATGATGGGTAAATCTCCTGAGAAAATGAGTCCTTCAGAGTTAGCTCAACAGAATTATATATTAGATGAGTTTTTAAAATACGCTATGATGGCTAGTCATATGTTCCAAGTTACACAAGGATCTAATTTTGACACTGCAACAATCAATGATCCATATTTAGTATTCAAGAAACAAATGCAACTTGCTAAAGCACAAAGAACGATGTTTTCTTCTATAAATGAAAAGAATGAAGTGGTACCTGCTGTAGATAGTATTCTTAAGAACTCTTTTGTAGGTGAACTTGCTAATGTTATATATGGTGTACGTGATGCATTTGCTGAAATCTTAATCTCTGATAAAAAGAATGTCAGAAAGGTGATGGAACAAGTGTTAGCTCCTTATACAGAAATGAGTGATAGAGATTTTATTAAGATTTCTCAGAAAGCAGTGAATGATCTTTTTGACTGGGCTGTACAGAACGATAGAAAACTTAACAACTCAGTTAAGAAAATATTATTAGGTAACTCAACAGAAAAGAGTGCTGCTAAACAAATTATTGAATTTAGAGATAAGGTGTTAAAAGATGAAACACATCCTTTACATAACAACATGATTCTTAAATCATTACAATTGGAAAGTGGTAAAAAGATTGTATTGGATGAATATAAACTAAAAGATGGTAATGTATATCAAAGAGAAAATATAAGTCTTGAGTTATTGATGAAGTTAGGATATGCACCTAAGGAATCTAGAAAAATGATGAATATGTTTATTGCTAGTCCAGATAACATCTCTATCAAAGGTAAAGACGCTAAGGTGTATGACCAAAACATGATCATCTATGGATTCAATGAGTTAAAAGAAAAGCTTGGTGATGAGAACAAAGATCTTTATGGTAAGCTTGTTAGACTTGCTGTAATACAATCAGGACTTACAAACTCTCCTATTGCATTTACTAACCTTCTTCCTTATGATGATTTTAAAGAATTTTACAACCAAACGTTGTCTAATTTAGAAAATATCCCTAACTTAGCGGACTTTAAAACGTTAGATACAATGGAGAGAAACAACTGGAATAACACTAACGTTGTTGTATTTAAGAAAGGAAGATTGCAAGAAAGTAAAGCAACTCCTGGAAACTGGTACTACCCAGAAAGACAATTCTTAAGTAAGAAACTAGAGAAGAAGATGCTTAATGGAGAACTTCCTGAAATGGTTGTAATACCAATTCGTTCAAGAGAAGGAAGAAGTGATTTCATGACATATTCTTACGAAGGACAAATTACAAAAGCTCAAAGAATTAAGGCTAGAAGAATTGGAGATACTTCTCACGTCAATAAAGGATTATTCAAAAAGGTATACAAAATAAATGATGAAGGTAAAAGAGTTCCTTTAATACAAGAATCTACATTCAAAGGTAAAAATGGAGTTGAAAGAACCTACCTAAACTATGTATACAAAATGATTAATGCTTGGGGTGATTCATATAGAGCTCAAGAGTTTTACGGTAAAGAGTTTCCTTTGGATCCTAACTCAACAGTATCTAGACCATCTGTATTAGACAATGGATTTATGAAGGTGATGAGAGAAGTAGAAGATAGTGAAATTGAATTGGCTCTTTTAGGAACAACACCAGTGGTAGCTACAATCCAACCAACTAAAAATGTAGAAGTGGTAGACAGATATTCTGTTGCTGACGTACAAGCTAATCCAGATAAGATTTATGTATTTGGAGATAACACTCAAAGAGTTGGAATGGGTGGTCAAGCTCAAATCAGAAACAATCCTAACGCTATGGGAATAGCTACAAAAATTACTCCTTCGATGGATGAAGCTGCTTTTATGTCAGACAAAGACTTAATCAAGAACAGACAGATCATTGATGGTGACATAGCTAAAATCAAAGCAACAGGCAAAACTGTAGTGATGCCTAAAGATGGATTGGGTACAGGTTTAGCACAGCTAAAAGAAAAAGCTCCTCAGACATATGCATATTTAAAACAAAGACTTTTACAAGAGTTTGGTTTTGATAATGACAATGGAAGTATAAACAACGACCCTCAAGCTCCTGCTCCAGTGGCTGAACCAGTGGTAGAAGCACCAAGATCAACTAAAGAGCGTGTGTTAAAAGATGGTAAGTCTTATAACTTAAGTGACATTGGTATAGACATGTTGATTAAACTTGGATATAGTAATGAAGAAATTGGGAAAATATTAAAAGAAGTTAGAAAAGAAATTTGTTAATATGATAAGTTGTATAAATACTAGTTCACAAGAATGGCAGTCCTTAGTGACTGCCAGAGGTGAAAACATGGCCCACTATCTTTGGGAATTTTACGAAGGGGAAGTTCCTCAAAAAGAATATTTTCAAACTGAACATCCTGCATCAAAAGCTTCTAATGAAACAGTGGCTATGATGAAAGATGTTGCTAAGCAAATGGATTTAGATATTGTAACTTTAGAAGATTATTCTAAAGGTAATCCTGATATAGATACTAAAGGAGTCAATGGTCTTGCTGATCTTATTAAAGGAGTAATAGCTATTGCTCAAGGAATGGAAGGATACACTTTAACAGAAGAGGTGGTGCACATTGCTACAGCTATATTAGAACAAACTAATCCAAAGCTTGTTACAGAAATGATTTCTAAAATTACTAGATTTAAAATCTATGATGAAACATTAAAAGCATATAAAGGAAAGAAAGCGTATCAGTTAGCTAATGGAAAACCAGATATTAGAAAGATAAAAAAAGAAGCTGTAGATAAACTTATAGCTGAATTAATTATCAATCAATCTGAAGGCTCTACACAGTTTCCTGAACTAATGGCTGAAACAGAACGTTCTATGGTACAAAAATGGTGGGATACTATTCTTGATTTCATCAGAGGACAATATAGAAAATCTAATATAGATATCTTCCAACAAACTTCACGTAAAGTGTTATCTGCTAATGTAGGTGGAGTAGTTTCTAATATTACTAATGGTGGTATATTCTATCAAGTTAAAAACTCTATTGTAGATAAACTCTACGATACAGTTATAGATTTTAGTAATAGATTAAAAGTGGTGGATGAAACAACAGATGAGTCAGGTAAAAAAATACCAAGACATTATGTTCTTGATGATCTTCCTGAACAAATTCCTTCTGTAACAGCATCACTTAAAAAAACTCTTCCTGATAGAACTGATCTTCAGAAGTTCTTAGATGATCAGAAGAAAGACTGGGGAACTGAAATACATGATTATATATATAAATTTGTAACTAACAATCTTATAGATAAAGATGGATATAAAAGAGATGTAGCATTAACCAATACTATAGCAACTAAACTTGATCCTAAAGTTCAAACAAGAATAGAAGCATTTGCTACAGAGCTCATCAGCTCTTACAAACCAGGTACACGTTTCATATTAGAAGCTAAGGTGGTTAATCAGAGAGTGAAAGGTAAACTTGCATCTGCAGTTGATTTCATGGCTCTTGAACCTTATAAAAAAGAAGATGGAACAGATGATATTAAAGTGGATATCCTTGACTGGAAAACTACATCTGTAAACAAAAGTGTGGATGAAGATATTCACTGGGGTAAACAGAAAGACTGGAAAACTCAGATGGGTGAGTACACTAAGATTTTATATAACTATGGATTACAACCTGCTCAATTAAGAAAAGCGAGGATGATTCCATTTGTTATCAACTACAACTATGCAGTTGAAGGAAAACCTGAAAGTGGATTCTCTGCTCCTACATCTATGGAAATAGGTAAACTAAATTCATTAGAAGAAACAAATCTATACTTACTTCCAGTTCCTATTAACTCAGAGAGCACAGGTAACCCAAAAATTGATTCTCTTGTAAAATCATTGAGAGAGCAATGGGAAAAACTATATAAGAAACCAGTATCTCCTGAAGATAGATATACTAAAATCTTAGAAATCAATAAGTTAAGCACTGCTATTCGTAACTTACATGTTAGATTAAACTTCGAACCTTTAGTAACTGTAGGTAAATCATTCTTGAATAATGCAAGAACTTCATTGGATGACTTTGCTAAAATAGACTATAATACAATAAGTAAAGAAGAGTTAGATAAAAAGCTTGGAGACTTAATTGAATATGGTGTGAGTGCTGTAAAGTTTACATCAATGGATCAAGTGTTTCTTTCTGAATATACAAGAGAGGGAATGACTGATGACAATAAAAAGATATTGAAAGAACTAGAGCACATTGCTTCTATGGCAGGTCGAATGTTGAATGAGATTTCTGAATTACAAAATCAATATGCTGTACACTTAGGTATTAAAGAAGGAGTCACAACAGAAGAGACTAAAACCACTATATTGAAAGCTGAGAAAGAAATTGATGGTTTTGCTAAAACATTTTTAGAAGGATCTAAACTTTCTGCTAAGATTATTAAGCTTGCGTCAAACATGCTTATGAATGCAAATAGTCTTGTGAATATTGAGTTTTCAAGAAAAATGAAAGAGTATGAGAAACTTCTTATTCCATTAGAAAAAGAAGCTGCAGCAAGAGGAGTGAATGCATTTGACTTAATTGGTACAATGTCTCCAACAGGGTTAAACCTTATTAGAAAGTTTGACGTTGCGTTCTGGAATAAATTAAAAGATGCTAGAGAGAAACGTGATAAAGATTTCTTTTTAAAGAACATGAATATTGAGGAGTATGATAAACTTTCTAAGGCTGCAATTGATAAAGGATTGACAGATCTTGATAAAACTGTATTCTCAAATGATCAAGAAGAAGATTCATTACAACGTACTTGGAGAAAAGCTAAACTAAGAGATTCCTTAGATATACATAGTGAATACTTTGATGGATACGATAATTACAGATTCAAACAGTTATTCAGAGAAACAATGATTGAAGATGGTAAGTATTCTAAAGAGTATGAAGATCTTCGTAAAAATAAAGCTGCTCATGATGTGTGGCAATTCTTCAGCGATTTGAATGCTAAAGCTAGACAAATGGGTTACCTTGATAAACAAGGAAGTTCATTCTTTCCATTAATAGAAGCTACCATTCTTCAGAAGTTTGCACAGACAAATGATGTAACTGCTCAAGCAAAAGAATCTTTATGGACAGACTTCTATCAAACTAGAATTAATGAGGGACAAAACCTTTCTAAAATTGATCCTGAGACAGGTAAAGTGAGAAAGTCAATTCCTAAATACTTTACTCAAACAGATAAAGCTGTGAACCAATTGTCTACTGACCTTAATAAGGTGGGTGCAATGTGGGTTAAGTCTTTATTAGAATATGAAAGTTCTAAGAACTTAGAGAACACTCTTCTTACATTACATGCTGTTGAAAAATCTAAAGGAAGTCTTATAGTTGAGAATGGTGTTGTTCAGTTTACAGATGGAGAGTTGAGTGTAAATGAATCAGAAAATAAGAATGCAGATATATTACAAGTGATTATTGAAGATGGACTATACAAACTAGGACAAGATCTTGGTTCATTAGGGAATGTTGGTTTTGCTACGTTTGGAGAAAAATTTGGTAAGACAGAAGAAGAAAAAGAAGCTAAGACAGTGAATGCTAAAAAGCTTTTAAGTAATGCTGATACATTAACTAGATCTCTTGCGGTTGGTCTTAAACCTCTTATTGCTATAGCCAACTTTATGGGATACAACTTTCAAGCATTCGTTAATGGTGGAACAATGTATTCATTTGCAGAATTTCAAAAGAACAACTTAAAGGTTGTTACAGGAAAAGGTTTCACTGTAATACAAAAAGGACTTTTAGATCTTATTGTACCACTGAATGAAGATGTTACTACAGAAGAAAGAAGAAAGATAGCTAAGAAACAAGGACTTGGTAAATACCTGTCTACATGGACATTCACTGATGTGATGATGTCAACTAACTCTTTTGCTGAAAGAAGATTACAAATGGGTAATGCATTGAGTATTATCGATAACTCAATGGTTGTAGATGGTAAGATTGTGAACATAGTTCAGTACTTAAAACAACAAGATAGAAATGCTAGAAAAGAATTGTCTGAAAGCGAAAGAAAAGCTTTAGAAAAATCATTTAATGAAAGAGTTAAAGAATTAAAAGAATCTTCTTCATTAGATAAGGTGGCTACTATTGAAAATGATGAAGTGATTATTCCAGGAGTGAGTGATTCAGAGTTAGCTAAGTTTCGTACATCTATTATTGAATATGGTAGAAAGCTTAATGGTCAGATGAATGAAGACAATAAAGCTGGGTACAGAAGAGATACTATATTTAGTTCATTCATGATGTTCAAAAACTGGATGCCTAAGTTAGTTGCTGAACATACGTTAGGAATTGATAAAAATGCAGAACTTGATAAATGGGAATATGGTAGAACTAGAGCGTTTGTTAAAACTTGGCAACATGTAGGGTTTAGAAACATATCAAAAATGAGAGCTATTATAACTGGTACTGATGAAGGATTACAAATTCTTAATGAAATGCTTGAGGCTAAGAAATTAGATTACTTTAGAAAGACTGGTCAAGAATTAGAGATTACAGAAGAGGAATTCCAAGATCTTATCAGAGAACAAATAGGTAATCAAATGAAAGAACTATACTTATTGTTTGGAATGATGTCATTAGTTCTTGCAGCTAAAGCAGCTGAACCACCAGAAGATGCTACAGAAGAAGAAAAAAATAGATACAAGTGGTATCTAAAACTTGTAAATAAAGTGTCTGATGAGATTACTTTCTACTACAATCCTTTATCATTTGAAAGTATGACTAAGGGATCTGTAATTCCATCTCTTGGGCTTTTAAGTAGAGCTACACAAGTGTTTTGGTATACAGGTAGAGAAATGTATGGACAAGTTTCAGGCGATGAAGAGATGATTGAAAAATCACACCCTACTAAATACTTCTTTAATATGATTCCTGTAGCTGCACAATTTCAAAATGAATTATTACCTTACTTGTATCCAGAATTGGCTAAAGAACAAGGTATACGAGTTACTGGAGAATCAAGAAGTAGATAACGCTATATTATACCAAATATCTAACACACACGCTTTTATAATACATAATTAATATATAAATTTGCTCACATGAGAACAGCTGCAATTTGCCCAACGTGTGCCACATATGAAAATGCTAAATGCATTATATACAATGGCTCTTATTTAACTAATATACAAGCTAATCCTTTAGAAGATCTTGAGTCTATATTAGCTAAAATAAATAATAACTTGGTACCAAAAACTGGTACCACTGCTCCTACTACTTCTGCTACATATGTAGGACAGCTTTATTTGAATACAACTAATTCTATATTATACTTTGCTAAGTCAGTAGGTGCTGGATCAAATGATTGGAGTATTGTATTAACAACACCTAAAATCACTCCTCAATATTCTGATAATGCTTCTGCTATATTTGCAGGATTGAGTGTTGGTCAAATATATCGTACAGGAGATCTTTTAAAGATTGTTCACTAAGAATAATCTTTACGTAAATATATTTACCTTATGCTATATTATATCAGAAATATAATATTAGCACTTCTTTATATGAAATAAAGAATTTATATTTGTTCTTTAATTATATATGTAACCAACAAACCCACTCAACTGCGAGCTTGGGCATTTTGCGTTTAAATAAATAATATATGTAAAAATCTTTACCAGTATGGCCCAATCATTTGAACAACAAGTAGAAAAAGAATTGAAGAGCATGGATCAACGCCTATATGATCTAGAGGAAAAAATGACCTCTATAGATACAAAACTAAGTCAAGTAGTAGATGCTATCTTGGGAAACGCTCTTACTAAAACAGGAGGGTTCGTTAAGGATATAGATGATTTAAAAATAAAAATCAAAGAGCTTGAGACTAAGATTCAAAAGCAAGAAGAATTTAAAAAGAAATTCACTTGGACTATTGGTATCATTGTTGCAGCTGCTGCAGGTTTACAATATCTTGCTAACATATACAGTAAAATCAAATAACATGAGCACAAAAGAAAAGATAGATTTGTTGTTATCTAAATGGGTGAGTAGAAAACTGATGGCTTTTGTAATTGCATCAGTAGCTTTATTTACATCAAATATAGATTCAGACAATTGGACAGTGGTAGCAGCAATATATATAGGATCACAAGCAGCTACTGAAATAGCAGAACGTTTATTTAAAGCAAGAGGGAATTATGAAAAATAGATTTTACTTTATCATTATAGCATGTCTAGTGGCTATCATATTAATACAGAGAAGCTGTGATAAGATAGAAAGAGCAGGAGACACTACAGAAGTAAAAATTGATACTATCTACAAACATGTACATGATACAATAACTAAAGAAGTTACTGTTTATAAAAAACAGTATGTGCATATAAATAAACCAGAATACTATCCTGGTGAAACTATAGATACATGTAAGGCTAGATTTCAGAATCTTTTAAAAGAACATCTGGTTAGAACTATTTATTCTGACACATTGAAATTAGATAGTCTTGGTACAATAGTCATTAGAGACACAGTGTGGATAAATAAATTATATGGTAAAAGAGGATATATAAAAGACTATAAAATACCACAGGTTACAAAAACTATCACTATAACAAAGCAAGAAGAACCTAAAAGACAATTATATGTAGGTCTTAATGGTTTTGTTAATAGAAATGATATAACAGCATTCAGTCCTGGATTTATATACAAGACAAAAAAAGATCATATTTACCAAGCATCTATTGGTGTAGACTTTAATGGAACCATTACTTATGGCTTTGGTACATATTGGAAAATTAAAATCAAATAATAAATGGTAACAAGTGCACAATGCTTAAAGAAGTGGGGTGATCCTGCAATAACTACTAACGAGTTAAAATACATGGCTCTTTGGGATGTGCCCTCACATCTTGAGATAGGAGTTATACCAAAGAAGTTATATTGTAACAAATTAATGATTGGTCCATTGATGCAAGCTTTCTCTAATATAATAGATAGAGGACTTATAGATGAATTAAAAACGTGGGATGGTTGTTTCAATGTAAGAAAGAAAAGAGGTCTTAAATCGATGTCTTTGCACTCTTGGGGAATAGCTATAGATATCAATGCTGCGTGGAATGGATTAGGTAAAACACCTACAATGTCTCCTAAATTAGTAAAATGTTTTACTGATGCAGGATTTTATTGGGGTGGAAATTTTAAAAGACGTGATGGAATGCATTTTGAATTAAATAAAATATAATGGCAAAACAAACCAATACAGTAGAGAAAACATTTAAACCTAAGAAAAGTAGACCAGGTGTACATGCTAAATCTCAAACATCTTCTCTAAAAAGTTCTAAGAATTATAAGAAACTTTATAGAGGACAAGGTAGATAATCAAACTAGTTAGACTTGTTCTAACTATTTTTGTTATTTTAGTTTAATAAAAAACACTTAAACATAGTGAAAAATACTTATTTTTGTATAACAATAAAAAATTTAACTTATGGCAATACCATCTAGACAGATAGGTTGGGGAACAGACTCTAATTTATTATGGCAAATATCAAAACAATTAGAATATTTAACAAAGGTTACTGGAACTGCATCAGATGTAACAGTAATTAATGATGTATCAGATCCAGTTCCTGTAACAGGTCCTTTAACAGACGCAGAATTAAGAGCTACAGCAGTACCAATTAGTCCAAGACCTAATACAACAGGTACTAATGGAACCAGTGCTTATAAATTAATATCTCTTGCCACTACTAATGCAAATAATGTAAAAGCAAGTGGAGGCAACTTATATTCTATAATTGCAATTGGTTTAACAAGCACTGTTAGATATTTGAAATTATATAACAAAGCAAGTGCGCCAACAGTAGGAACTGATACACCAATTATGACTATCCCTATTCCTGCAAATACACAAGGAGCAGGTGTGGCTATTCCATTCTCTATGGGTGTTAATTTTTCTGCTGGAATTGCTATTGCTATTACAAGTGGTGCAGCAGACACAGATACAGGTGCTGTAGGAGCAGGAGATGTAATTGTTAATTTAACTTTCGCATAATATGTTAACATTATTAGGAGCAGGACAAGGACAAAATAGCTCGTTTGATGCAGATTATCAAGCTGTATTGACTAGAGCTGTTGCACTTGGTTATACTTTACCAAATGATTCTCAAAAAATTGTACAAAATCAGTTAGTTTTAGATTTAAAAGCAGGCGGTATTTGGTCTGAACTTGATGTTTTTTATGTTTTTGCAACTGGTACAGGTGCTACAAATGCATTTGCTTCATTGAATTGGAAAGCTCCCACATCATATCAAGCTACATTAAACAATCCATTAGCTTTTGCCACAAACAATGGATTGACAGCTTCAAGCACAGGGAACGTTTCAACCAACTTTACTCCTTCAACTAATGGGGTAAAATATAAACTAAATGATGCGAGTAGGTTTGCTTGGGTACACACTGCTGGTACAGGAACTATCGATGGTGTGGGTGGTAGTGCATCGAATAAATTTACTTTTGATTCAGCTTCACCTCAAAACATCAACAATGGAACAACAAGTAGTACTACTGTAGCTTTATCAGGAGCTGGTTTAAAATCCATTAACAGACCAACAAATAATCAAGTAAGAATATTTGAAAACACAAGTTTAAGTGCAAGTTCATCGCAAGCAAGTTCAGCATTAACTACAACACCTCAATTAGTTTTTAGGTCATTAGCAGCTTACGCAACTCACACAATTTCCGTTTATGGAATGGGAGCTTCTTTAGTTACAGCAGGAGGAAATGCAACTTTGAACACAAATTTATACAATGCAATTAATACTTATATGACAAATTTAGTTTAATATGATAGTTTTACATCCAAATACAGAACAATACAATGCTTTAAATGGGTATACAAATGGCGTTTGCCGATTAGAGTTTGTAAAAGATGGAGCAAATAAATGGTATATCGGTCTTGATGCACTTACATACGAACCATTTCAGCCAATCCATAACCAATTAAATGAGTTAGAAAGGATTGAATATACACCATTCCCAGAAAACTAATAAACACACAACAATAAAATATAATAAACCAACTACATTATGAAAGATTTAAAATTTATCCAGGTAAAATGGTTACCTTGTCCAGGATTTGAAAATTCTTATGAAGTTAGTAATTATGGACAAGTCAGAAGCATTGATAGATATTGTTCTGGAAGAAAAGGTCTTATAAAAGGACAAATTATTCATTCTGATTTAAATCAAAAAGGATATCCACAATTAAGACTTTATAATAGTAATAAAAAATATGTTAGAAATCAACATAGATTAGTTGCTTTAGCTTTTATACCTAATCCTAATAACTTACCTCAAGTGAATCATATTGATGGTAATAAAGAAAATAATTGTGTAACAAATTTAGAATGGATTTCAAATTCTGATAATATGAGACATGCATATAAATTAGGATTAAAATGTAGCAAGGGAGAAAATAATAGTAATTGTAAAATAACAGATAACCAAGTTACTCAGATTAAACTTATATATAATACTGGAAAATCTTCTAAATATATTTCTGAAGAGCTAGACATAAAATTACATATAGTTAGACAAATAATAAGTGGTAAGTCTTGGAAAACTAATAAGACACCTCTTATGAAAAGAGATGATAGATCAAAAACCAAAAAACCAATATTATGCGTGAACTAAAATTTATTCAATGTTGTCCTAGTGACATCTATTACACATGGCAAGTAAACCTATGGATGGAAAGTCTAAAAGAGATAGGACATTCTGACAAAGCAATCAATCTTATATTCACTCCTAAAGGAAGAGAGAATAGAGATAAGTGGAAACAAATTGAAGAGTTGTATCCAGAAGCTGAATTTCATTTCTATGAAGATGAAGACAACTTAAATAGATTAATAGGAATATACATTCCTGTACTTAGACCATATGTTCTTTGGAAACATTTTAAGAAACATCCAGAACTAAGTGAGAAAGCAATCTTCTATTGTGATTCTGACATTCTATTTATGAAAGACTTTAATGTAGATCAGTTTTTAGAAGATGATGTAAACTATCTATCAGACACAAATAGCTACATCAACGCTAAATATTTTGATAGTAAGATACATCAAGTGTTACCAGAAAAACTAGAAGAGTATAAAGGTAGAGATGTTCTTGCAGAAATAGCAAGTGTTATTGGAATTAGTAGAGAGATAGCTGAAGCTAACAATGATCATTCAGGAGGAGCACAATATCTATTAAAGAACGTAGATGCTGATTTCTGGAGTAAGGTGATGAATGATTGTATTCTTATAAGAACCTATTTACAAAAGATAAATAGAGAATTCTTTAAAGATGAAAACTCAGGGTTTCAAAGTTGGTGTGCAGATATGTGGGCTGTCTTATGGAACATCTGGTTAAGAGATCAAGAAACAAAAGTGGTGAGAGAATTAGATTTTGCATGGGCAACAGATCCTATTGTAAAATTAGAGTCTCACACAATCTTTCATAACGCAGGAATAGTTTCTGAAACAGGAAATGGATACCCAGCTTTCTATAAAGGTAAATACCACATGGGAACTGATCCAACAAAAGATCCATATTTAGAAACTGTATTGAATGATGAGAATTCTAAAAAGTTTTGTACGTGGTTTTATGCCACTAAGCTAAACGAAATAAAAGAAAAATATAACCTAAACTATTAACCATAAATTAAAAAAAGAAAAAATGGGAAGCATTAATTCAAGACCTTTAAAGGCTTATGTTAGATTCGATGGATCTGGCAGAATAGTTGCAGGAAGCTTAATCCTTAGAAAAAATAAGCCAAAAGTAGGAAAATGGAAAGAGATTCCAGCATATGAGTGTTGTAATTATACTACTACCACTACTACCACTGTAGCTCCAACTACAACAACTACAACCACAACTTAATTATGGCTGAGTTATCATTATTTCCAAACGATATGGCAAGTAAAGCAGTTATGGATCTTTCATTAGAATCTATAGCTGCAAAGCTTACATATTTTCATGAGCAATTACATTTGTTACATTGGCAAACAACCAGTTATGCAGAGCATCAAGCTCTTGGTGCATTGTATGATTATGTACATGATTTCAAAGATGGTGTGGTAGAAAAGATTATGGGATATACAGGTAAAAGACCTAATGCTTATAAGATAGAACCTCTTACAAATTGCAAACCTGAACAATGTGTATCAGATCTTATGAAGTTTGCATCAAGTTTAAAGATGTATGGTGAGAAGAATGGTTTTCATGATGTATGTAATCTAGCAGATGCATTATCAGGAGAAGCAGCTAAAACAAAATATTTATTAACATTGTCATAAAAACATTATGCCTACATTCATTAAAACTGGTTTTTGGGAAAAAGCTAGAAAAGGATATAAAGAATGGTTGAATCTAGATCAATTTATAGAGAGTAAAATACCTGTTCCTACATATAAAGTGTACACTGCTTTACTTACTCAAACAGGAACAGACGCTCCTGTGGCTATAGTATTAGAAAATACTTTAGGAGAGGATCCTATTTGGAAGAGAGAGTCAGTAGGTAATTTCTATGTAGATTCTATTTCTAATTTATTTACAACAAATAAAACATTTACAATAGTAACTAATAGAGAACTTACAACATTACAATTTATCTCTGTTCAAAGTGAAACTCAAATTTACTTAGAGCAAATAGATAGAGTAACTAGTGCATATGTTGATAATATGTCAGAAATACCAATAGAAATAAGAGTATATAACTAATGGAGATAAACAGAAAACATTTTCCTAAAGTGATGCAAGATAACGATGAGGTTTTTCTTGCACACTTAGAAGGTGTTATCTCTTCTGTAGATGAACTATGTAGTCTTGAAATAACAAAACTATCAGAGTCTTACAGATTCAGAATAGCAACAAGTCATCCAATGTATAACAATATGCTTATAGAAGAAATTCTTAAGTTTTGTAACATGTTTAAGATGAGAATAGATATGAGTAAATCAATTAAAACAACGAGTGTAATAACATTCGAAATAACATTAGAATAATTATGCCAACATTCATTAAACCTACCCTTTGGGAAAAAAGAACTAATCCTGCACAAGGATATAAAGGAGAATTAAATCTTGATCAATTTGTAGAAAGTAAACTTCCTACTCCTACAACTTTATATTCTGCTACTTTTTTTGATACTACAACACAAACTAATGGTGGAGCAACTACAGCTAATCAAGTAAGACTTAATAGCACTCAACAAGCTAATGGGTTTACATTAGGTCCTGATAATAGAATTAATGTTATAAATACAGGAACTTATTATTTAGATTTTGCTGCTCAACTCAGTTTTACAGGAGGGGCATCAGCACCTTATAATGTAACAATTTGGTTTACCATAGATGATGTAATTGTACCTAACTCAGCTTTTACATTTACAACTACTGGTGGACAAAATGATCAAACATTAGGAAGATTATCAGATACAATAGAATTAACAGCTGGACAATATATTAAGTTTTATTGGTGGTCAGCAGTTACAGGAATGAGACTTTTAACAACTGCAGCTGGAACAAGTCCTACAAGACCATTATCACCATCTGTAAACTTTTCTATATTTAATATTGGATAATTAAAAAACATTATATACTTTTACTGTTAATTTTAAAACCAATTAAATTATGGCACAGTATGATCCTTCAAAAAGGTACACATGGACTCCTGAAGACACATTCACATTAACAGGAGCACAGTTTGGTCTATTCTTAAACACAGTTAGAGCTTATTTATCATCAGAAGAAGCTGCAAGGTTTCAATTAATGATGCAAGCTAATCAGGCAATTGAAGAATTAATGATTAAAGGTGTAGAATCTGACACTATTAAAGAAGTGGAAGAACCACAAGTTCCTACAATGGAAGTTGTAAAAGAATAACAACATACCTGTTGGGTGACGAATAACAGGTGGATTTGAACAAAAGCACTTCTCTATGAGAATATATGAACCAAAGAATAGAATAGATGTTACAACACCCAAGGGAGATGGGATAATATGGCTTGTTACAGAATATGGAACAGAGACAGACACCATCTATACAATTATAATTAATCAAACTGGTGAGATGTGGCAATACACTCACAAAGATATAATCGTTAAACCTAATATAACATTTAAACGCTATGGCAATGAAAAAATCTAAAGGATCTGGAAGTCTAACTGGACTTAACGCTTCTACAAAAAGAGATAAAGGGATTGACCCTAAAGGTGCTTGGACTAAAGTACAAAAGAAAACATTAGCTGGTGCTAAA
>Ga0181344_1000160_pt1 | contig 27705 bp, 38 predicted proteins | sample Su13VDMLBDD_FD_130098 | JGI IMG/M metagenome (GOLD analysis project Ga0181344, IMG submission 130098) | Freshwater viral communities from Lake Michigan, USA - Su13.VD.MLB.D.D | ecosystem: Environmental > Aquatic > Freshwater > Lake | place: USA: Michigan | collected 2013-07-15
CGGCCCCTTCCTCAAACATTCGCGGCGGTTCAATTGGGGTGGGGGGGTATCAGGGACGGGGGGTCTATCCGCCGCCCGGTCGCGCCCTAGACCGGACTCGGGACGACGACGCCGGGCCTTGTGATGCGGAAGCTGATGCTTTGGGCGGCGTGCGCGGCCCTGATCCTGACCCTTGCGGCTGTCTGCCTTGTCGGCGCAGTCGCGCGCTGAAAACCAGAAGGCCCGTCCTGCGGTCGCGGGACGGGCCTTCATCGTCAGACCCTGGGTTGGGGGGACGGGCCTGCAAAACGACAATGCACGAAGGCAGGGGCGCCGCAAACAGGCGTCAACTCACGCGCGACTCACCTTCAGATCCAGTCGCGTCGGCGTTATGAGGGATCGGCCGGCGCGACCGGCTGACAAACGGGACTTGGAAAATGAAGAACCCCAAACCCTTGCCGCTGCACTTCGACTTCCTCGGCTTCGAACGCTGTCGCGGTTACATTCGCGGCGTCACGCATGTTCGCTGCACTGAATGCAACGGCGTCCCTGATCGCGGCGGCGGCGACGTCTGTTCGAACTGCGGCGGCTATGGATGCGTCCCCGCGCCGCGCGCGACTGCCGTCGCCATTTCGAGGCAGGCGACCGCCCGACCGGATACGGACCTTGAAGACGTCGTCGGCGCGGCGCTTTTCCTTGGGCTGTTCTGATGACTGACGTCCCGGCGGTCGACGGCGTTCCCGCGCGCTTCTGGCGGCTCATCGCCAACATGTCAGTATTGTTCCAGGCGCAGGCGTTTCCGCCGCCGACCTGGCGGCATGATCCGAAGGCGCGGACGCTGTCGGCGACGTTCGTCGAACCGGGCGACCCGGATCGCGAGACGCTGGCGACAATCGTTTGGACGTGGCGTCTGAAGCGCGATCCTGTTGACAATTCCGGCGACTAGACGCAAAACCCGCTGACGCTGTTCGCAAGAGCAACGCCGTCCCCCCGTGCGACCCCTGACCGCCTCCCGGTCAGGGGTCGCGTCGTTTCAATCTCCCCTCTTGTGCGACCGCGCGAACGCTGGCAATCGACAGGCGACTCCCTCGCCATGGGTGTCTCCTTGTGTGTCTGATCGGGAACGCGGCCGCTTTACAGCGCGCCGCGTTTTCGTTTACGTCTTCAGATCGGCAGGGGCCGAACGGCGAAGCGAGCGGACTGGCAGGCCAATGGAGCCGTCCGGCTATGCGATCCGCGAAGACACGCGCGAATTCATCCCCAAGGGGGGATAGGGGCGGGCCATGACGCGCGGTCGCAAACCCAAAAACCCGCAACTGTCAGAACTGGCGAAGCCGGGCCTGACCGCGCCCCCGATGCAGCCAGCGGCGGGCGGCGGGGATGGCGGCGGCGACGAACCGCCAAAGCGGACTCGCCGGAAAAAGCTTCCCGCCGCAGACGCGCCGCCGGAATGGATGAAGGACAAGATGGCGCGGGCGGAATGGGCGCGGCTGCTTCCGCAGATGAAGGCGCGTCGCCAGTAGATCCCCCTCTTCAGTATGGAACTCGCGCGCTATTGCGTCGCCGCCGGTCAGTTCGTCGCTGCGATCCGCGCGCTAGATGCGGCTGGCGGTCCCGTGACGAAATCCAGCAAGGGCGTTGCGATGCTGTCGCAGGATTGGGTCGTGATGAACCGCGCGCATGAAACGATGCGGGCGCTTGCGGCGGACCTTGGGATGAACCCGGTCGCGCAGGTTCGCATCGGCGGGCTTCAGCTTGACCTGTTCGACGCGCCGACGGCCCCGGCCAGCGGGCCAGCGCCGGGCGGTCAGGGCGATAACGTCGTCAACGCTTTCGCGGCCTTCAGACGGGGAGCGTAAGCCATGCAGGCAACGCACGCCGAACGCGCGACAAGGTACGCTGAAGCCGTCGTCAAGGGCGATATACCAGCCTGCGAACTGACGCGGTTGGCGTGTCAGCGACACATGTCGGACCTGAAGCGCGCGGCGAACCCGAAGGACGATTTTCCGTATGTGTTCGACCATGACAGCGCGAACCGGGTTTGCGGTTTCGTCGAAATGTTTCCGCACATCAAAGGGCATTGGGCGCGGAAGCGGACGCGGCTGGCGCTTGAAGACTGGCAATGTTTCATCCTGGCGTCGGCGTTCGGCTGGCTCGATAGTCAAACCGGCTGGCGGCGCTTCCGTTCGGTTTATATCGAAGTCCCGCGCAAGAATGCGAAGACGACACTAAGCGCGCCGGTCGCGCTCTACATGCTCGGCCCTGACGGGGAACAGGGCGCGGAGTGCGTCGTCGCCGCGACGAAAAAGGATCAGGCTAAAATCGGCTTCGGCATCGCGAAGAACATGGCCGAAAAGTCGGACGGCTATCGGACGGAATTCGGCGTCGTCGTTCGACAGAACCGGATTGTCTGCACCGAAACCAATGGCGTCTTCATCCCAATCGACAGCCGGGGCGGAACGCAGGACGGCGCGAACCTACACTTTTCGCTGAACGACGAACTTCACGCATGGAAGGGCCGCGAACTTTACGAAGTGCTGGAGACGGCGATGGGGTCGCGCACTCAGCCGCTTATGTGGAACATCACGACGGCGGGCAGCGATACGTCGGGGATTTGCTATGAACGCCGGACCTATCTTGTCCGCGTGCTGCGGAAGGCCGTCAAAGACGAGCAGACCTTCGGCATCATCTACAGCGTCGACGAAGGCGACGACATTTATTCCGAAGACACATGGCGGAAGGCAAACCCGAACTATGGCGTGTCAGTCCTTCCGCACGACATGAAGGCGCTAGCCCTTCAGGCGCGGAACAACGCGAAGTCTCGAGCGGGCTTTCAGACGAAGCGGCTGAACTGCTGGCTGACGTCGGCCAGCGCGTTCTTCGACATGGAAGCTTGGGACGCCTGCGGCGACCCGACGCTGACGCGCGAAGATTTCAAAGACGATGAATGCGTCGGCGCGCTCGACCTGGCGTCCAAACGCGACTTTAACGCGGGAATTCTTCTGTTCGAACGGGATGGCGTGTTCTTCGCCTTCGCTGATTTCTGGCTTCCGCGCGAAGCCGTGAACCAGTCGACGAACGCCAGCATAAAGGGATGGGAGGAAGACGGCTGGCTCAGGGTCACGGACGGAAACGTCGTCGACTATGACGCTATTCGCGAAACCATCGAAGACAATTGGGGGACGATGCACGTCCTGACGCAAGTCGGGTTCGACCCGTTCCAAGCGCAGCACATGATCCGCCAGCTTCAGGACTCGCAATTCGAGTGCGTCGAAGTCCGTCCGACCGTCCTGAATTTCAGCGAGCCGATGAAGGAACTAGACGCGCTGGTCGCGGCTGGCCGTTTCCGCCACAACGGCGACCCGGTTCTGCGCTGGATGATTTCGAACGTCGTCGCCGTGCGCGATCACAAGGACAACGTCTATCCGCGCAAGGAACGCGAAGAAAACAAGATTGACGGGGCGGTCGCCCTGATTTCGGCGCTGGCGCTGAAGATGGAAGGGCGCGGCGCGGACCTGTCCGTGTTCGAACAGATTGCGGCCGACAACGCCAAGTCCGCCGAAGTCAAAAAGGCGGCTGGCGTGACAAATCCCCGCGATGCGGACATAGACTTCGAAGCATTGAACGACGTCGATCATCCGCGCTTTGCCGAAATGGCGAAACGCTGGCGCGCCAAACAGGAGGCTATGGCCGACCATGAGTGACAGGCAGGGACGGAACTGGTTCACGCAAGTTTTGGGACGCTTCACGCGCGATCCGAAATATGTCCGGGGCAGCGAACGCCGCTGGTATCCGAATTCATCGGGCGTCGCTGTCGACGCGGACAGCGCACTGAAGACGGCGGCGGTTTGGGCGTGCGCGCGCTATCTCGCGCAGACCGTCGCGGGCCTGCCGTGGGGCGTTCGCGCGCCGCAGGGCAAGACGGGTTCGCAGACTGTTGAAGGCGGCGTGTCCTTTATGATCGCCAGCCGCGTCAGCGACGAATGGTCTTCGTTCCAGTTTCGCGAAACGCTGACCCATTGGGCCGTGATGCGCGGCAACGGGTACGCTGAAATCGAACGCGATGGCGCTGGCCGTCCGGTCGCGCTTCATCCGCTGCATCCCGACACGGTCGACCCGATGCGCGACGAACGCGGGCGGCTGTTCTATCGCGTGAGCGGTTCGGACGGCGGCTTCGTCGACCTGGAGGCGCGCGACGTCTTCCATCTGCGCGGCTTCGGGAACGACGTCGTCGGCGTCAACGTGATGACCTACGCGGCGCAGTCTATCGGATGGGCGCAGGCCACGGAAATCTTCGGCGCGAATTTCTTCAGCGAAGGCATGAACCCTTCGATGATTATCTCGATGACGAAAACGCTGACGACGCCGGCGCGGGACGAACTGCGCAAGGAACTCGAAAGCGTTCACAAGGGCGCGAAGAAAGGCGGACGGATTGCGATCCTCGACGGCGGCATGAAGCCGGAACGCCTGTCGTCGACCGCCGAACAAAGTCAGTTCATCGAAACGCGCCAGCATCAAATCGAAGAAATCTGCCGCTGGTTCGGCGTCCCGCCGCACAAGGTCGCGCATCTGCTTCGCGCCACGTTCAGCAACATCGAACACCAATCGATTGAAGTCGTCGTCGACGCGATCGCGCCATGGTGCAAGCGGTTCGAAGACGAGGCGGACTTCAAGCTGTTCGGCGCGGCGAACCGGCGCGGGTTCTATACGAAGATGAACCTGAAGGCGCTGCTGAAAGGCGACATGCAGGCGCGCGCGTCCTATTACCAAATCCGCCGCAACCTCGGCACGCTGAACGCCGACGAAATCCGCGAATTCGAAGACGAGAACCCCATCGGCGGCAAGGCCGGGAAAATGTATGTGATGCAGGGGCAATACATGAGCCTCGACGCCATCGCAGCGACGTCGGACGCGGCAGTCGAGAAGGCGAAGAACCCGCCACAAGATCCAGTGAACCCGCCGCCGGGAAATCCCGACGACGAACCGCCGGAAGGCGATGACCTGGCGGCGAAGACGAAGAAACTTCAGCAACTCATCGGGGCGGACCAATGACGGACCTTCAACAGATGCGCGAAGCCGCCAACGCGGCGGTCGATGCAGCGACAAAGGCGCTTGAACTCGCGCGCGGGCTTGTCTCGCGTATCGACGCGCTGGAAGCCCGCGAAACGCCAGCGGGCAAGGATGGCGGCATCGGCCCGAAAGGCGATCCGGGCGAGCCGGGGCGGAACGGTCTAGACGGTAAGGACGGGAAGCCCGGCATCAACGGAAAAGACGGCGCGCCGGGGGCTGATGGCCGGGACGGCGTCGACGGCAAGGACGGCGCGCCGGGGCGGGATGGCCGGGACGGCAAGAACGGCGTCGACGGCAAGCCGGGACAGGACGGCAAGGACGGCCCGCGCGGCGAAGCCGGGGCGGATGGCGCGCCCGGTCGCGACGGCGTCAACGGGAAGGACGGGAAGGACGGCGTGAACGGCAAAGACGGGAAGCCGGGCATCAACGGAAAAGACGGCAAACCGGGCCGCGACGGAGATCCGGGTGCGCCGGGGCTGGAAGATATCGAACTGACGAACTACGCACCGTCGCTAGACGGATCGGACGACTTGCGCATACTTCGCGCGCGGATCGGGACTGATATCGTCGACTTCATCGTGAAACGGTAAAGGGGCCAGCCATGTCCGCCATTCTCATGTTCGACCGTCGCGGGCGCGTGATGCACTCGCGTTACACGATGAAGCGCGACAAGACGCGCGGCGAAATCTTCCTGTATGGACCCATCGGGGCGAGCTTTTGGGATGAAGGGGCGGTCAGCGCCGGGCAGTTCCAGAAAGACCTTCGCGCACTCGGCAAGGTCGAACAGATCGACCTTCGCATCAACTCGCCGGGCGGAAGCGTCTTCGACGGTCAGGCGATGGGCGCGCTGCTGAAGCAACACGCCGCGACGAAGACGGTCTATGTCGACGGCGTCGCCGCATCCGCCGCCGCCACGCTGGCGATGGCCGGGGATGAAATCATCATCGCGGAAGGCGCGTTTATGATGATCCACAATGCGAGCGGGATGGCGTTCGGCGACGCGAAGGAAATGGAGCGGATGGCCGGACTGCTTCGCACCGTGAACGATGAAGTCGCGAAGCAGTACGCCGACCGCGCAAAGATGAAAGTCGCCGACGTTCTCGACATGATGGACGCGGAGACATGGATGACCGCCGATGATGCGGTCGCCAAGGGCTTCGCGGACAAGGTCGCGAAGGGCCAGAAAGTCACGAACATGATTTCCGACAGCACCGGGTTCAAAAACATTCCCGGCGCGCTGAAGGAAAGGCCGAACCGGGTCCGCGCGGCGGCAATGCTAGCCTCTATTCGACGCTAGCGATTTGCGGCATAAGGGCGGCTCGTTTCGACAGGGACGGGTTTTCCGCCAGTCAAAAAGGAAGGGGCTACATATGAAAGTCATCGACGGTTTCGGTCTGGCGGTTGCTTCGGCGCGTCAGACTGCCACGGCGGCAGCGGCAAAGCTGTTCCGCTCGCATCTGCTGGGGGGTTCTGGTCTTCCGCTGATCCTGATGGGGCCGACGTCGGACCCGCTTCAGCGGCTTCGCGATCAGCTTCAGGAAGCGACTTCCGACATGGAAGCCATCACGCAGGAAGCCGACGACGGCTACCGCGACCTGACGCCGGAAGAACTCGCTTCGATCACCGAACTTTCGCAGAAGTGCGACAACCTGCGGACGCAGATCGCGGCGCGCGAAACCATCGCGAACGCGGCCGGCGGCGGCGGCGGTCGCAAGACTGCGCCGGGCGGCGGCGGCGGCGACAAGCGCGTCGCGCCGACCGTGAAGGACAGCGCCCGCTGGGGCTTCAAGTCCATGGGCGAATTCGCGCTCGCCGTGCGTCAGGCTTCCATTCGTCCCGACGCCATGGACGCGCGCCTGACGAACGTCGCCACGACCTACGGAAACGAAGGCGTTGGCGCTGATGGCGGCTTCGCCGTCCCGCCGGAATTCCGCCGGGAAATCTGGACGAAGGTCATGGGCGTCGAGAACCTGTTCTCGCGCGTGACGCAGCTTGTGACTGCGAGCAACAGCCTGACCTTCCCGAAAGACGAAACGACCCCGTGGGACACGACGAAGGGCGTTCAGGTCTTTTGGGAAAGCGAGGCGGGCCAGATCGCGCAGTCGAAGCCCGCGCTGGGGACGGAGTCCATGCGGCTGAACAAGCTGACCGGGCTTGTCCCGATCAGCGAAGAACTGTTGCAGGACGCGCCGGGCATCGAAAGCTGGCTGCGCGCGAAAGTCCCGACGAAGATGGCGGCCAAGCTGAACCGCGCCATCGTGCGCGGGACCGGCGTCGGTCAGCCGATGGGCATCCTGAACTCGGGGTCGCTCGTTTCGGTCGCGAAGGAAGGGTCGCAAGGCCCGGATACCATCTGGTACAAGAACATCGTGAACATGTGGAGCCGCCTCGCGGGCGAGCTTCGCGGCAATTCCGTCTGGCTGGTCAATCAGGATATCGAACCGCAACTCTACACGATGCAGTTCGCGCCGGGTTCGTCGACGCCGGTCCCGGTCTATCTTCCCGCCAACGGCGTGAGCGGTTCGCCGTTCGCGACGCTGATGGGCCGCCCGGTCATCCCGGTTCAGGCTTGCTCGACCCTTGGCGACAAGGGCGATATCATCCTGACCGACCTGTCCCAATACTTCGGACTGACGAAGGGTCAGGACATTCAGACCGACGTGTCCATGCACTTCTTCTTCGATCAGGCGCTGATGGCTTTCCGCTTCATCCTGCGCATCACGGGTCAACCGGCGTGGGGTTCGGTCATCACCCCGGAGAACGGCGTCAACACGCTGTCCTGGGCCGTGACCCTCGACGAACGGACCTAATCGCCCGCCGCCGCCGCCGCCTCGAAAGGGGCGGCGGACTGGCGACGAAAACCGGAAACAGGGACTAGAGAAGGGACTGCCAACATGAACCAACTTCTGACGGAAAAAGTGCAGATCGCATCGGGCTTCGTCCCGATTTCGATGGCTGCGGGCGCGAACGCTGGCGACTGGGTCAGCCTGAAGAACTTTCTTCGCTGCGCCATCGTGTTCTTCAAGGCCGCTGGCACGGCGGGAGACGACCCGGTCATCACGCTGCTTCAGGCGACGTCTGTCGCCGGTTCGAATTCGAAGGCGCTGAACTTCACGCGCATCGACAGCAAACAGGGCGCCGCCCTGACCGCCATCGGCCAGTTCACGAAGACCGAACAGGCGGCGGGGAACACCTATTCGAACCTGACGCTGGCCGAAACGCAGGCGATCATCGTTATCGATATCAAGGCCGAAGACCTCGATATCGACAACGGCTTCGACTGCCTTCAGGCGAGCGTTGCCGACGTCGGCACGAACGCGCAAATCGGCGGGCTGCTTTACCTGCTGCATGACCCGAAGTTCGTCGACGAGGCGGGCCTTCTGCCGTCGGCCATCGCCAACTAAGTTCGCCGGGGCGCTTGGGGCGAAGCGGGCGGGGATCGGTCAGGGCTGGCCGGTCCCCGTCTTTTTTCAGCAAAGGGAGACATGACAATGTTCGTAAAGTTCGACGTGACGAAGGTCACGAAGGAAGCAAATCCGCAGACCTTCGAAGCTGGCGAATGCTATGACATGCCAGCGGCGTCCGGCTTCCGCTGGATCAAGCGCAACGTCGCGCATGAAATCAGCGAAGCCGAATACAAGGAACACAAGGCGGCGGCCCGCTCGAAATCGAAGCGGACGAAGCCGCCCGCCGCCGAAGGCGCTGGCGCGCCCGATCCGACGAAGACCGGCGGCGCTGGCGAAGGCGCTGGCGCTGGCGGGGGCGGGGCCGGGGGAAACGGCTAGGACCGCCCGCGACCGCAATCCCCGGCCTTCCATGGGCCGGGGAGACGGCCTTCGTCGTCTGCGGCGGTCCATCCCTGAAAGGCTTCGACCTGGCGCAGCTTCGCGGACGCGGGCGCGTGATCGCAATCAACGCGGCAGGCTATGCGGTCCCATGGGCGGACCTTCTGCTGTTCATCGATCACACTTTTTTTCAGGCTCACTCGCATATGGTCCGCGCGTTCGACGGCGCGGTCTGGACCCTGTCGCGCAAGACACATGCGGATCACCCCGAAATTCCCCGCCTGATGATGGCAGGCGAACCGCTGCTTGGCGCTGGCGAGCATCCAATCCGCATGAGTGCGAACAGCGGACAGACCGGACTCGCCACGGCAATCTCCCTTGGGGCGAAGCGCGTTGTTATGCTCGGCTTCGACTATAAACTCGCGCCGGACGGGGCGTCGCATAGCCATCCGCACTATGGGGGACCGAACAAGAAAGCCGTGGGCGATCACTGGCTGGATTTCATAAAGGGCTGGGGCCAACAGGCGCGCGCCGCCGGGGTCTTCGTTCTGAACGCCAGCCCGGACAGCGCCATCGATGAATTTATGAAGTGCGCGCTAGGGACGCTGTTCGATGAACTTCAAGGAAGCTGACGGAGATCCGCTTCAACACGCGGGGACGTGGGCGGGCGAACGTGTCGTCGTCATCGCGACCGGGCCAAGCCTTCACGGCGACGACCTAGACATGGCGGCGGAACATCAGCGACGCGGGAACGTCAGGCTGATCGGCGTCAATGACGCTTACATGTTCCTTCCGAACGACTGCTTTTCGATCCTCTACGCGGCCGATCCGCCATGGTGGAAGCTGCACGACGGCGTCCCGCTGTTCCAGGCTCGCAAGATTGTTCAGAACCGCAACGGCGGGCGACAGGTCGCGAAGCAGTTCGGACTCGAATGCGTGACCTGCCGCGACGGGGAAAAGCCGTCGACCGATCCGGCCTGGATAGCGTCGGGATGGCATTCGGGATTTCAGGCGGTCAACATCGCGGCGCTGATGGGGTCGCGCGATATCATCCTTCTAGGCTTCGACTGCCAGAAAGGGCTGTCGGGCAAGTCGCATTATTTCGGGGAACACCCCGCAAGCATCGCGCGGGCTTCGCCCTATCCGCTGTTTGCGGCGTCGTGGGACAAGGCCGCCCCACACTATGAAGCGGCCGGCGTGAAGATCACGAACAGCACAAGGCGCACGGCGATAAAATCGCTTCCGCGCCGTCGATTGGAAGGGGCTTTGAATGCGAACTAATCAGGACAGACCGCCGACGTTCAGCGGGAACCGCGCCAGTCAGATGACCGGCGAACTGAACGGGCTAATCCATCTGGCGCAGTATCACGGCTGCATGTCCTACATGGAAATCGGATCGCGCCACGGCGACACGTTTCACGCCATCATGTCGGAACTTCCACCGGGCGCGAAAGGGCTGGCGCTTGACCTGCCGGGCGGACTTTGGGGGACGGTCGACAGCCGGGCATTCCTCGAGCGTGCGATGCACTCGATAAACCAGACGGGACGCAAGGCGGCTTGCCTCATCGGCGACAGCCAGTCCGACGACATGGTCGCGCAAGTCGACGCATGGCGGCGCGGCCATGAAATCGCGGGGCCGTTCGACCTGATCCTGATCGACGGCGACCATCGCCTTCCGGGGGTCACGCGCGATTGGGAAAACTATTCGCCCATGGCGCGGTTCGTCGCCTTTCACGACATTGTCGGCGAAGGGCAAATCGAAAGGCGGGACGGAAACCCGGTCGAAGTCCCTATCCTGTGGCGCAGCCTGAAGGCCAAGAGCCCGGCGGCGTGCGTCGAGTGGATCGCGCCGAAGTCGACGATGGGGATCGGCGTCGTCGACGTCGAAGCCTTCTATGGGGCGACGGCGTTCGCGAAGTTTGCGGAGGCGCTGGCCTGATGGATACGATTTGCATCGTCGCCAACGTCGACGCGCCGCATCAGATCGAAGCCGCGCGGCAATTGGGCGAAGGCGTTCGCCGCCACGGTCTGCGCGCGACGACCGTCTGCGGCCAGCTATCGCTTCCGCGCGCCGACGTCTTCGCGTGCTGGGGCTGGCGCAACGGTCAGGCGCTGAAAGCCAAAACGAAGCGACCCGTCCTGGTCATCGAACGCGGATATATTGGCGATCGCATGTTATGGACGTCGCTTCATTGGGACGGCCTGAACGGACGCGGTCGCTTCTACTGTCCGCCCGATCAGGGCGACCGCTGGCGGGCCATCCGCGAAGCCTTGCCGCGCCCGGCCCTCCCGCGCCCCACGGGGCGGCGCGAGGGGCTCGCCGTCATCATGGGGCAGGTCAAAGGCGACATGTCGATTGCTGGCGTCGATATCGATGAATGGTATTTGAAGGCGGCGGCGGCGGCGCGCAGTCAGGGACTGACCCCGCTGTTCCGACCGCATCCGCTCGCGCGCCAGCGGTCGCCGACGTCGCTTCGACTGGCGTCCGACATGATCGCGCTAGACAACCTGACGGGGACGCTGGATCGCGCGGCGGCGGTCTATGCCTACAATTCCAACAGCCTGACGGACGCGGCGATGGCGGGCGTCCCGATCACATGCGGCGACCGTGGGGCGGTTACGTGGATGATCGGCGGGCAGGGACTGGAAGCCGCGCCGAAGCTGGACGACAGGACCGAATGGCTTCACCGCATGGCTTGGCGGCAATGGCTTCCCAGCGAAATCGAATGCGGCGATGCTTGGGCGGCGATCAGCAACGCGAGGCAGGAAGGGAACGAATATGTCCGGCATCACTAGCGACCCCGATCAGGGCAACAGGGCCAACGTATGCGTCCGCATAGATGGGCCAGCCGCCCCCGTCATCACGCTTGAACAGGCTCGCCAGCACTTGCGTCTAGACGCCATCGGCTCCCCGCCCGCCAATATCGACGATGAACTCGTTCAGGGCTTCACGCAGTCCGCGACCGATGACCTTGACGGATGGATGGGCGACCTTGGGCGGGCGCTGATCGAACAGACTTGGGAATATCGCGCGCCCTACTTCGCCCCGTGCGAAATGCTGATCCCGCTTCCGCCGCTGGTATCCGTGACGTCCGTCAAATATCTCGACGCGGCCGGCGCGGAACAGACCCTCGCGCCTTCCGCCTACCGGGTCCGGCTTGGCGGCCAGACGCCGGGGGCGATAGTCCTGAACGCGGGCGAAGTCTGGCCGCAGACATACGAAGCGGAAGACGCCGTCCGCATCCGTTTCGTCTGCGGCTATGGGGCCGACGGCGACGCGGTCCCCGGCAACATCAAAAGCTGGATCAAGCTTCGGCTGGGGCAGCTATACGAACACCGCGAAGCCGTCATCGCGGGGACGACGTTCGCGCCAATGCCGTTCATGGACTCGCTCATTGATCGCTATCGGGTTCGGAGGGTCTGGCAATGAGAGCGGGCAAACTCGACAGACGCATCACCATCGAAGTCCGGGCCGCTGGCTCGCCCATGCCCAAGGATGAATTCGGCGAATCGATTTATTCCTGGTCGACGTTCGCCGAAGTGTGGGCGACGAAAAAGGACGTGACTTCGCGGGAGCGGTTCGCGCCGATCACGTCGCAAGTCATCGCCGACGTGGACACGGTTTTCTCAACGCGCTGGTTTCCGCTTGGCGCTGAAGTGCAGGCCGACACGCATCGCATTCGCTACGCCGAACGGCTCTACAATATCGTCGGCGTCGCAGAAATCGGGCGGCGTCAGGGTCTGGAAATTTCGACGACGGCGCGCGCCGAAGAAAAAGTCGGTTAGCGAGATCCAAGCATGGCCGACAAGTTCACGATGAAGATGGAAGGGGCGAAGGAACTCGAGGCGGGTCTGCTAGAGCTTGGCCGGTCGCTTGGAATTCGCGTCCTGAAGCGCGCGCTTATCAAGGCAGGCCGCCCCGTCGCCGAAGCCGGGGCGGCGAACCTTCGTCGCCAGATCAAATCGAAGTCGGGCCTGTTGCTGGAAGCGGGCGGCGCGGTCTTCACGTCGGACAAGCTGTCGAAGAACCAGAAGCGCGGGCGGCGCAGGTTCAAGGGCGGCGCGGAAGTCTTCGTCGGCCCGTATCGCGCGCGTCACGCGCATCTGATCGAATTCGGAACCGGGCCGCGCCGCACGAAGTCAGGGGCGTATCGCGGCGCGCTGCGCCCGCGCCCCTACATGCGCCCGGCTTGGGATCAGGAAGGGCCGGGGACGCTCGATATCCTGGCGAAAGAACTGCGCGCGGAAATCGAAGCGGCACGCGCGCGGATCGCAAAGAAAGCGGCCCGCCTCGCGAAGCAAAGGGGCTGAACATGGAACGGGCAATCATCGCGATACTGTCGACGTCCCCGGCAACGTCTGCGGCCGACCGCATCTATCCGGGGGAGCTTCCGCAAAAGCCGACATTCCCGGCCATCGTCTATCATCAGATATTCGACTCGTCGGACTACACGCACGACGGGCCGGATGGCGTGAAGCGCGCGCGGTTTCAAATCGACTGCATGGCCGAACGCTACGCCGACGCCGTTGCGCTGAAGGCGCAGGCGCTGGCCCGCCTGTCGGGTTTCAAGGGAAACGTGGAAGTGGGATCGCCCGCGACGACTGTCCGGGTCCAAGGGGTATTCCACGAAGGCGGGTCAGATGATACCGCTTCCGAGATGCTGAACGCCGGACCCCGCGTCAGGCTGAAGCGTTTCGAAGTGCAATGTTTTTTCAGGGGCTAATGGAAGGGGCTAACAATGACCGAAGCTACTATCGCATACGGAACGCTTTTGCAGTTTGGCAACGGCGCTTCGCCAGAAGTCTTCACGACCGTCGCCGAAGTCGTGAACATCACCGGGCCGGGCATGTCGCGCGAACTGCCGGACGCGACACACATGCAGTCGCCGGGCGGCTGGCGTGAATTCATCGGCGGGCTGAAGGACGCGGGCGAAATCTCGCTCGAGTGCAATCACCTTCCGAACAACGTCACGCAGAACGCGACGCAGGGCCTGCTGTCGTTCTTCGCGTCCGGGGCCAAGAAAAACTGGCGGCTGGTCTTCCCGGTTTCGCCTGCCGTCGCGTGGGATTTCGCGGCTGTCCTGTCGGCCTTCGAACCGGACTTCCCGGTCGACGACAAGATGATGCTGTCCGCGACGCTGAAGGTGTCCGGCGAGCCTCAGTTCCTCGACGCCTAAGATCCAGTAACACACACGGAAGACACCCATGGCAGTCCCTACACGCCCCGCTTCGGCGGCGCAGTTCATCACCATCGGCGAACAGACCTACACGCTGACCTTCAGCGTCGTCGCGATGGCCGCCCTGCAAGATCACTATGGCCTGAAGTCGCTGACCGAAGTCGGCGAAAAACTTCGCGGCATGACGAACGCCACGCTTGAAGACATGGTCGTCATGTTCTGGGCGGCGTTGCGCCGCTACCATCGCGACCTGACGCTTGATGATGCTTGGAGCTTGGCCGACGACGCCGGGCCGCAGATGCTGGCGCAGGCGCTGATCAAGGCGGCGGCTGGCGCGACGCCGCCACCCGGCAAGGGCAAGGCGGGAGCGGCGGCAGCGGCCCGCCCTACCACTGGACGGTCGACGAAGTCCTAGAGCTAGGTCAGACTCTAGGCTGGCGACCGTCCGACGTTTGGAACTCGACGCTTCGTGAAATCGCGAATGCCGTGCGCGCCGATGAAAAGGCGCGCAAACGCGAATTCAAGGATGCGCTTCAGATCGCTTGGCAAAATGCCAATTGGGTCCGCGCGAAGAAACAGCCGACATGGGAACGGGTTTCGCGCCAGTATCGCGTCGCGCCGCCTGACCGCTCGCCCGGCGAATTGCTCGAAATTGCGAAACAGCTTAATGCGGCTTTCGGCGGGAAGGACTTGCGGAAGAAAAAAGGGGCGTAGGGCATGGCTGGCGCAATCATCGGCGCGCTTCGGGCTGAACTTTCAGCTTCGGTAGCGCAGTTCGAAAAAGACCTCGCCCAAGGATCGAAGGCGGTCAAAGGGTTCGCCGACAACTTCGACAACGCCGGGAAGGCGCTTGCCAGCGCCGGGGCGAAAATGTCGCTGGCGATCACCGCGCCCTTCATCATCTTCGCCAAGGGCGCCACTGACGCCGCCCGCGACGCCGAAGAACTTCAGTCCAAGTTCAATTACACGTTCTCGGCTATCGGGACGGACATGAACAAATGGGCGGAGGAAACCGGCGACAGCATGGGCCGGTCCACGCAGACGATGCAGGACTTGGCGTCGTCGTTCGGCCTGCTGTTCAACAAGGCCGCGCCGACCGCGCAGGCGGCGGGCGAAATGTCGAAAGAGTTTTCCCAACTCGCGCTTGACCTGTCGTCGTTCTTCAACGTGACGGAAAGCGAGGCGCTGGAAAAACTGCGGTCTGGTCTTGTCGGACAGGCCGAACCGTTGCGCGCCTTCGGCGTGTTCCTGAATGCGGCTGACGTCGAAGCGCGCGCGCTTCAGATGGGACTCGCCGCGACGTCGAAGGAACTGACCGAACAAGACAAGATCATGGCGCGCGCGAACATCATCATGGAACAGACGAAGGTCGCGCAAGGCGACCTGGCGCGCACGGCGGACTCGGCTGCGAACCAGCAACGCAAGCTGAAAGAGGAAATGGACGAACTGTCCGTCGAAATCGGCCAGATGCTGCTTCCGCTTCTGACGCAGCTTGTGAAATGGCTGACTGACGTCGTCGACTGGTTCAAATCGCTGGACCCGGAAATGCAGAAGACCATCGTGACGATTGCGGGCGTCGCCGCCGTCATTGGTCCGTTGCTCATTGTGCTGGGCGGGATGGCGACCGGCATCGCGGCAATCATCCGTCTGGTTCCCGCCATCGTCGCGGGGATCAAGGCTGTCGGCGCGGCGGCGCTGACTTCAAGCGGCCAGCTTTCAGGCATGTCGAAGGCGATGCTGGCGCTAGCTGCGGCCCCGCTGGTCTTCGAAGGCGGGAAGAAAATCGGGAACGACTTGGGGCATCAGCTTGGGCTGCTTCAAGCCAGCCTGAAGTTCGGAATTTCGATGGAGGAAGCCGAACGGCTTTACCAGAAGGCAATCGCTGAACGCGGACAGAAGCTGAAGGATGCGGCGGCTGCGGCTGTTCTGGCGGAAGCCGAAAAGGCGGCGGCCGAACAGAAGGCAATCGAGGAAAAGGAAGCGGCGGCGCAAGCGGCGTTCGTCGCCGAAATGAAACGCATTCAGGACGAAGCGGATGCGGCGGCAGCGGCGGCGGCGGCGAAGGCGCTGGCGACGAAAGCGCAAGCCGACCTGGAAGCAGAAATCGCGCGGCAGGAAGGCGAATATGAACGAGAGCGGCAGGCCGCCGAAGACAAGTGGAACGACGACTTTGATCGCAAATGGCAACAGGGCGCATATGCGCCGGACCCCATGGACGACATGGGGCCGGACACGCTTCCGTTCGATGACCTTGCGGCGCAGACGGACCTTGTCGCGCTGACGCTGGCAAACCTTCCCGTGTTCGAAGTCGCCGAAGACTTCACGATGCTGTCGGACGCCGTCGACATGTCCGTTCAGGCGCTGGGGGCGATGATTATGAACGGGGGAAGCGCGGGCGATATCGTCAAGCGGCTGGCGCAAGAGCTTCTCCAGATGACGCTACTTGGCCCGGCGCTTCAGGGCATGGCGGCATCCATCAAAGGCTTCCTTGGGATCGGCGCGGGCGGCGACGGCAGCGGCGGCGGAAGCTTCCTGAACGGGATCGGGAACGCCATCGGCAACTTTTTCGCAGGCGGCTTCGCTGAAGGCGGAACCATCCCGCGCGGCCAGTGGGGCATCGTGGGCGAGAACGGCCCGGAACCGGCGTTTGCAGGATCGGGCGACCTTCAGGTATTCCCGAACGGATCGGGCGGCGGCAACAGTCAGGTCTTCAACATCACGACGAAGGACGCCGACAGCTTCCGCAGGTCCGAACGTCAAATCGCCCGCGACGCCCGTCGCCGGATGCAACCGCAAAGCTAGGGACGCCCATGGCGCGCTTCATCGATCAGTATGCACCGCCGGAAATGAATTCGTTCGGCTGGATTTCCTCGCCCATGTTCTCGACGCAGATCACGCAAAGCGACAGCGGCGCGGAACAGGCCAACAGGCGCTGGCTTCATCCGCTGCGGAAGTTCATCAGCCCGGACGCCATTCGGGAACATAACATTTTCGAAGCCGTCAAAGCGCACTGGCTGGTCATGGGCGGCCCGGCGCATACATGGCCGATCCGAGATCCTACTGACTTCGCATCCGCCGAACTTGAAGCGATGAACGTCGCGCCGACACTCGACCGCGAAGACCAATTGATCGGCACGGGCAACGGCGCGCAGACGCAGTTTCAACTCGTGAAGACCTACACGCGCGGCAGCGTCGACTATGTCCGCCCGATCCATCTTCCCGTGACGTCGTCCGTAATCGTCGGCGTGGCCGGCGCGGACCCGGCGACGTTCTCGCCCCCGCTGGCTTGGAGCGTGTCGCGCTATGGCGGCGTCGTCACCTTCGCCAGCCCGCCGCCGAACGGCGCGGCGATCACGGCGGGCTTCCTGTTCGATTGCGAAGTCCGCTTTGAAAGCGACGACACGTTTGAAGGCGTCGTGAAAAGCTATCGCGTCGCCGGGTTCGCGGATATTCCGCTTGTCGAAGTCAGAGCTTGCTAGGGAAGGGCTGAACAATGCTGCTTGGAATTGACGGGTTCGACCATTACGGGACTTCGACGGCGGCCATGCTTGCGGGGGCATGGTCTTCGCTTTCGAACACGGCCCCATCGACAGCCAATCCGCGAAACGGAACGCACGCGCTGCGGCTATCTTCGACAAACCCGCAATGCCGCCGGGCGATCCTTCAGGGCGTGCAATCGGTCATCGGCTTGGGGGCGGCGTTTCGAACGGTAAGTCTGCCGACGTCAAACCCGATCATGCTCACAACCTGGGCGACCGGCGCGAACGCGGCCATGTGTTCGCTATGCGTTTCGTCGACAGGCGCGCTTGAAATCAGGCAGGGCGTTTTCAACTCGACGCTGCTTGCGTCGTCCGACCCGGTCTTCACCGCGAACGAATACAATCATATCGAAGCCAAATACACTTTCGCGGGCGCGTCGGGCGCTGTCGAAGTGAAGCGGAACGGCGTCACTGTTCTGGACGCGACGAACATCAACATCGGCGCGGCGGCGACGGCGGCGCAATTCCGCATCGAACTTCCCACGGGCCACGGCGTCACAAGCTTGGACGTCGATGACCTGTATTGGTGGAACGATGAAGGTTCATTCAATAACGATTTCCTTGGCGACCGCGTCGTCGCTTTGCTGAAGCCCAATCAGGACACGGCGGAAAGCGACTGGACGCGCAACGCCGGGTCGAACGATTACGAAGCCATCGACGACGCGGCCCCTGATGACGATACGACGTATGTCGAAGCGACTGCGCCGGGGGACGTTTCGGAATACGGGCTTGAAACCCTGCCGTCCGAAGTCGTCACCGTGACGGCGGTCATGACCTACGCTTGGGCGAAGAAAACGGACTCGGGACTTGGGACGATCCGAACGTCGCTGGTTTCGTCGGATATCGGGTCGCCGCTCGCGCCTGCGGTCGCGGCTGGCGAAGACCACGCCATCGGCGAAAACTATGGCTATCACCTCGACATTTTCGAAACCGATCCGGCGACGGGCGCCCTTTGGACGCCGTCGGCGCTGAACGCGGCGCTGGCTCGCCTGTCGCGCATCGCATAGGGAGCCGGGGCCATGGCTGGCGACGTCATCCTTGTAACGAAGACCATCCTCGCCCCCAGCGCCACGGGGGCGCAGGCGTATTCAATGCCGTCCGAACTAGGCGGCAAGACGCCGAAGGCGTTGCTGGTCTTCTGCGGCGGCGGCGTCAATGCCGGAAACGTGGGCGGCGGCGACTTCATCAACTTCTGTGGGGGGATGACCGTCAACGGCGGAAACCAGTCCTACAACGCGATGACGTCGGACGACGCGGTCAACTCGACGAACACGATTTCCGAATGGGGCAGCGATGCAATCTGCACGACCGCCGACAGTGGAAACGGAAACATGCGCTGCACGGTCAGCGCATGGTCGGCAGACGGCTTCACGCTGAATTGGACGACGCTTGTCGTGGGCGCGCGGCTTATGCCCGTTGTCGTCGTCATCATCGCGGGCGACGATGCTGCGGCCTACACGGACAACGTCAGCCTCGGCACGGGGACGTCCGCTATCGATATCACCGCGCCGAACTTTCAGCCGGACCTTGTGCTGTTCCTCGGCTGTCAGACGGCGAACGCATCATCGACCCACGGCGACGGCGCGGCCTTCGGGATCGGCGCGGCGACCCCGACGCAACAGCGTTGCATGGTATAGGGCGAGAACGACGCGGTCGCTTCCGGCGGTCAGCCCTGTTCGCAAGTCCGCGATGATTGCGCATGGATGGGCATCACGCGCACGACCGGCGCGGCGGGTTACACGGTCCAATGCGACACGTTCGACAGCCAAGGTTTTTCGCTAACCCCCAGCGCGTCGGCGACGAACCATCGTCTGTCATACATGGCCCTCGACCTGGACGGCCTCGGCGTGTCGCTGATGGACCTAGTGACGGAGACAGTGACCGGGAACAAGGCTTACACGGGCGTCGCTTTTCAACCGGCCTTCGGCCTGCTTGCCATGTCGAACATGGCGAACCTGAACACGGCTTACTTCAACCAGATCGAAGCCGTCGGGATTGTCGTCGGCGCGTTCGACAGGTTCGGAAATCAGGCAAGCCATGGGATCACCGAAGACGACACGGCTGATCCGACAAACAACAAACAGCGGACGGACGCGACGCATGTCCTGCAAGCGCCGAACAGGACTGACGTCGCCGCCACACTGGCGAACATTATCAGCATTGAAAGCGACGGCTTCACGCTCAATTATTCGGCGGTCAACGGTAACGCGCAACGCGGGTTTATAATCCTTGTCGAAGGCCCGCCGCCGGTCCCCGCCGCTGGCGCGCGCGTCAGCCAGCTTGCATCGCTCGCGTTGTCGGAAGTCGACGCCGACCTGCGAACCAGCCAGCTTGCCGCGCTCGCGCTGGGGGAAGTCGAAGTCGAAGTCCGGGCGAGCCAGCTAGTCGTTCTGGTCCTAGGTGACTTGGGCATCCCGACGCGCGTCAGCCAGCTTGCATTCCTGGCGCTGGTCACTAGCTCCCCGTGTCTTACCCGTCGCTGTCGCCTCTGGAAATTGACCCGTCTAGACGGAACCGTGTTCGCCTACACGGATCACGACCGCGACCTGACCGTGGAAGGCGTGACCTATAAACAGTGCGCGTCGCTTATGAGCTCGGCAACGCAGACCGCATCCGAAGCCGACGCCGTCGGGGATACGCAACTGACGGGCATCCTGTCGGACGATGACATAACCGAGGCGGACCTGTTCGCGGGCCGCTTCGATGGCGCGACCATCGAAATCTTCGAAACGTCGTGGGATCAGACGACGGACCCGATGACGACGCGGCGACTTGCGGCCGGCATCACCGGGCCAGCCAAGCAGGGCGAAGGACGCTTCACGGTCGACGCCCTGTCCTATGGCGCGCTGATCGCACAAAAGGCGCTGTTGCAGACTGTCACGCCGCATTGCCGGTTCGCCCTGTATGACAGCCGCTGCGGCCTGTCGCGCGCGGCCTTCCTCGAAACCGGAACCGTGACGTCCGTCCCCGCGCTGAACGCTTTCACGCAAGCGAACTTCCGTCGGTTCACGGACAGCGCACGAACCGAAAGCGGCGACTATTTCGCGATTGGAAAACTGACATGGACGACGGGTCCGAACGCGGGGCTGTCGTCGGAAGTGAAGGCGTTCGCCAGCGGCCAGTTCCTTCTGTGGGAGCCGTTGCCGTATGCGATCAGCATCGGCGATGAATACGAAGTCGCGCCGGGTTGCGACTTCCTGAAGCCGACGTGCGTTGGCAAGTTCAACAACTTCGTAAACTTCGGCGGCTTCCCCGACCTGCCCGGAACGGACGCCATCATTCGCAGCCCGGACGCCAAGCAATGACGCCAGCCATGCGCGCCGCCATCGTCGCCGAAGCCCGCGAATGGATCGGGACGCCCTACCGTCATCAGGCTTATCTGAAGGGCGTCGCCTGCGATTGCTGGGGCCTTGTGCGCGGCGTCGGCGAAGCCCTGTCGATCATCAACGTCGACCCGCATCGCTTCGCGCGCTTCCGTTCCTATGCGCGACTCCCGAACCCGAAGAAAATGGGCGAGGGTCTGGCGACCTTCCTAGATCCAGTGGCGAAGGAAGACGCCGGGCCGGGCGACGTCGTCTGGCTGGCGTGGCGACCGGAAGTCCCGATGCACTTGGGCATCCTTGCCGAACACAACGGCGCGCCTTCGCTGATCCACGCCGAAGGGCTGGTCGGGCGGACGACTGAACTGGCTATCGGCCCCGACCTGGCTGCGCTATTCCATTCGTTCTTCCGTTATCCGGGGTCGCTGTCATGGTCGAATTCGTCGCACAAATAGCAATCTCGGCGCTGGTCAACGCCGGTATCAACGCCATTTTTCCGACACGGATCGAAGGCCCGCGCCTGTCGAACCTTCGCGCGCAAAAGTCGACCTATGGCGCGCCCATCCCGAAACTGTGGGGACCGAACCCGCCACGCGCAGCGGGGAACATCATCTATTCGAGCGGGCTTGTGGAGCGGAAGCGCAAGCAGTCTTCGAAGGGCAAAGGCAAGCAGTCCGCCACGACCTACACCTATTCGACGAACATCGCCGTTCTTCTGGCCGATGGACGGACGGAAGGGCTTCGCCGGATTTGGGCGAACGGAAAGCTTATGTTCGACCGCGACACGTATGCGGGAACGATCACCGGCCCGACGTCCGATTATGGAATGCAGGCGATAGACGGAACGACGAAGGGACAGGTCTGGTTTCGCATCACCTATTATCAGGGGACGGCGGTTCAGACCGTGAACCCCTATCTCGAGAGCGCCTTGGGCGTTGGCAACACGCCCGCTTATAGACACTCGACCTATGTCGTCATCGAAGGGCTTCAGCTTGCGGACTATGGCAACACGCTTCCGCAACTCGAATTCGAACTCGAGGGAGACGCCGCCGCAACGCTGGGGGACGTCGTCGACGACATTGTGCAGACCTGCGGCGCGCCCGGCGTCGTCGGCAAGGCGGGAACGCCAATGGTCCGGGGCTACATGCTCGCATCGGAAAGCAAGGCGTGGGACGCGCTGAAGCCGCTGCTTGCGGCGTATGCCTATGACGTCGCCGACCATGGCGGACAGCTTCGGTTGCAGCGTCGCGGACAAGGCATGTCCGGTTCGCTCGAGCGTGATTTGCTGGGGGTTCAGTCCTATCCGCGCACGCCGGGCGACGTCGTCGTTCTTGAACGGATGGAAGACCGCGAACTCCCGCTTGAAACGACCGTGACCTTCGCCGATGCGAACCGGGATTATCAGCCGAACGCAGTTCAGTCGCGTCGGCAGATCGGGACGGCGCAGACGAAGACGACGGCGGACCTTCCGCTGACGCTGACGACGGATGAAGCGGTCAACATCGCGGACAGGATTTCGTTCGATCAGCATTCGTCGCGGCGAACCGTGAAGTTCGCAGGCTCGCGCCGCCACGCCCACGTCCTGCCGGGCAAGACTTACGGCATCCCGGTTCCTACGCGGCCTTACATGCCGTTTCGCATCCTGCGGAAGACCGAAGGCAATGACGGGGTCATTGAATTCGAAGGCAGCTATGAAGACGGCGAAATCTACACAAGCACGCGTCCAGGTGCAGAGAGTGACATTCCCACGAACGAAGTCACCGAAGCGGGAACGACGACGCTGCTTCTGATCGACGCGCCCATGCTGGACTCGGAAGACGACGACACGGGATTTTATTGGGGGGCGACCGGCGCGGCGTCGGGCTGGCGCGGCGCGAACATCTTCAGGTCATCGGACGGCGGGGCGAGCTATTCGCAGATGGCGGCGACCGGCGTCCCTGCCGTTCTCGGGACGGTCGCGCTCGCCCTGGCGGCTGGCCCTGCCGATTTGTGGGACTATGCGAACACGATCAGCGTCGAGCTTGTGAACGACAGTGACGAACTCGAAAGCGTGACGGAAGACGCTGCCCTGAACGGGGCCAACGCCTTCTGGCTTGGCGACGCAAGCGGACAGGACGGGGAAGTCATTCAGTTCACGACGGCGGTTCTGACGTCGCCCGGCGTCTATTCGCTGTCGGGTCTGCTGCGCGGCCGGCGCGGGACCGATCACGCCATCGGCTCCCATGGGACCAATGAATTCTTCATGTTGATCGAACCCGACACGCTGGAACGCCAGAACTTCGGCGCGGGGGATTGGAACAAGGAACGGGCCTATAAGCCGGTCTCGCTGCTGACCGATATCGACGACGTCGCGCCGCAGAACTTCACGAACGCGGGCGAACGCAAGCGCCCGTTCGCGCCGGTTCATGTCATGGGCGAGCGGGACGGCTCGAATAACCTGACGCTGACGGCGATCAGGCGGACGCGCGTCAGCGCCCCGGACTTCGGCGAAGGCCCGGTCCCGTTGGGGGAGGAAACGGAAGCCTATGAAGTCGATATCCTTGACGGGGTCGACGTCGTCAGGACGATCAGCATCGCGGGCGCGCCGTCGACAACCTACAGCGCGGCGGATCAGACGACGGACGGCCTGACGCCGGGCGATCCTGTCGACCTTGTCTGGTATCAGCTTTCGACGGTCAGGGGCCGGGGTCGCGGTCGCGCGGCGACGGTTTGAGAGATCCAGTAATGGCGAACGATTTCGAATATGAAGGCGACGGCCCGGACGGAAAGCCGAAATGGCTGCTGTTCCCTTGCCAGATGCGCGGGGCCGATCCTGAAGACCGTTGCCGGATCGCGCTGCGCCCGCATCAGAAGAACGGGAGCGGGGCGAGCTGGGAGGCGGACGGGAAGGCTGCGCCGACCGTTGCGCCGTCCATCCTTTGCGGCGACAAGGCGCGTCCGACCTGTCACTTTCATATCGTCGGCGGCAAGTTCAACCTTTGCGGGGATCATCCGAAATGACGACTTCACCGGACCTTGGAATTCCGTTCATCGCTGAAAGCCAGTCGCAGCCGAACGTCATTCACAACGAGGCAATTCTGGCGCTTCAGGTTCTCGCGCTTGGCGTGATCGACAGACACGGGAACACGCCCGCCGTCGGCCCGGCTGATGGCGACGCCTACATTGTCGGGACCGTCCCGACCGGCGCGTGGGCGGGCCGGGCGAACTGCATCGCCTATTATCTCAGCGGCTGGCGGTTCATCGCAGGGAACGACAGCGACGGGACGCCGATCACGATGGGCGCGGCGCAAGAGGGTTTGCGCGTGTTCGTTCAGGCGGAAAACCGGACCTACACTTGGACCGGGGCGGCTTGGCTGGCGGACCCGCGCCCGGACACTTACGCGGCGAACGCAGTCGATGCGGACTTCACGCTGACGCCGCTGACGTCCGCCAAGCGGACGCGGTCGACGGCGACGCTGGGGGCCGACCGCGCCGTGACCCTGTCGACGACGTCGGCGGTCGCTGGCGACAGCTTCCGCATCACGCGGACAGGCGGCGGCGCGTTCAACCTGAACGTCGGGACCGGCCCGCTGAAGGCGCTGGCGACTAATACATGGTGCGAAGTCACCTATGACGGCGCGGCATGGTTCCTTTCAGCCTATGGGGCGTTGTGATGGCCGGGACACTCTACGCGGGCGGCTGGCCTGCTTCGCAGAAATGGGACTCGGCCCGCTGGCCGAACTTCACGCCCGCCGAACTGGCCTGCAAATGCCGCAACCGCTTTTGCGGCGGCGAATACTTTCACGACCCCGAATTCCTGGACGCGCTGACGGCGCTGCGCGAAGCCATGGCTGGCCCCCTCATCATCAACAGCGGGCATCGCTGCGCGAAGTGGAACGCGCACGAAGGCGGGGCCGTGGGGTCGCATCATCTGACGATTGCGGCCGACGTTCGCATCGATCCGCACGACCGCCACAAGCTGCGCGCGGAAGCCGAACGGCTCGGCTTCAACGGGATCGGGCTGGGGCTGACGTTCCTGCATGTCGACAGGCGACCGCGCCCGGCGGTTTGGGGCTATGGCCCTGCGGCGGCTCGAGCGTGGCGTAAGCCGCGCTGATCCACGCTAGTTTCCTCCCCCGGCAAATCATGGTCTAAACCGGCCAGCCCGCCCCGGCGCGGCTCAACACACACCGGAGTCAATCATGGAACCCGCCACTATCGAAATCGTCGTCAATGCCATCGTGGGGCTTGCGACCGTCATCCTGACCGCCATCGTCGCCCCGCTGCTTCTGAAGCAGGTCAAGGTCGCCGACGGGAAACTCGATCAGCAATCCCGCGACGTCCTTTATCCGATCCTTCTGAACGCGATCAGCTACGGACAGGCGAAGGCGCTTGGCGATCCGCAGGCCGCCGCCCTGTCCATCGCCGCGCTTCAGGAACACGTCGTCGGCGTGGCGACCGGCTTCGCCCGCCAGCACGCAGGCGAGACGCTGGCCGCGCTTGGCGTGACGGACGAAGCCCTGCGCCGGATGCTTCTGGCGCGGCTGCAACAGGCAATCGCGGCAGGTCACGCCGCCATTGGCGGGATCAGCGATCAGAAGGCCGCGCTGATCGGTCAGCCGAAAACCCCGGCCAGCAACTAGGAGACGACACACATGAAGACCATTCTGAAATCCGCGCTTCTGGCGATCGCAGTCTGCGGCGCGTCACTGTCCGGCGGCTGCGCGCTGTTCGGAGATCCGGCTGCGGTCGCCGGGGCGCTTCCACCCGAAGCGACCGAACTGCGCATCATCCGCGCCGCGCTGACAGTTCGGGGCGCCTATGCGGCGACAACCGAACAGCTTCAGCGCGGGGTCATAACGGCGACGCAGGCGCGCGACGTGAAGGACAAGGTCGACGAAGCGGCGAAAGCCGTGACGCTGGCCGGATGCGCGACCGGCGTCCCGTTGCCGTCCGACCTGGCCGCAGACCCGATCCTTGCGGCGGCCTGCGCGGCTGCGGCGGGCGGGCAAGGCGGAACTCTGGCCGACCGCCTCGCGTTGATCGATCAGCTATTGCTGGCCGTCCTGCGCGCGCAGAAGAACTAGCCCGCTAAGATCCAGTAAAAGGGACGAAGACCATGAACGCAGAAACAATCCTGAAGGCTATCGAACTCGCGCTTTCCGCAAGCGCCTTCCTTCGCCAGATCGGGAACGACCCCGACGCGCTGCAGGCCATCGTGGACAAGGCGCGGGCCGAAGGTCGCGAAATCGGCGCGGCTGAAGTCAGCCAAGCCATCGGCGACATGAACGCGGCCGGCGCAACGCTCGACGCGCTCATCGCCGCGAAATCGTAACCGCAGGGGGATGCAATGAACGACACGCCGAAGACCGCTGCTGTCGAAACGTCGCACTGGACGCTAGACAAACGCATCCCCCTTGCGCTGCTTGTCACGCTTGGGTTTCAGACCATCGCCGTCGTCATTTGGGGGTCGACGCTGACGTCTGACGTCGGGCGGCTGAAGGACGATCAGGCCCGCGCCCTCGCGCGTGTCGACCGCACTGAACAGGCGACGACGAAGCTTGACCTTGTTCAATACCGGCTGGATCAGGTCGACCAAAGAACGGCGCGGATCGAAGCGAAACTCGACGCCGCTTCTGGAAACTGATTTTATTCACAAGCCGCAATGTCGCGGTTTTTGAATAGGAAAGGACGTCTGCCCAAAGTCGGCGAACTCGCTACGTGAACGCCCGCCCTTGGAAGGGGCGGGCGTTTTCGTTTGCGCGATCGAAGACTGGCGCGAAGCGCCATGGCTAGCCCGCGTCGCCCTTCGACGCCTTCGCAGCGGCCTTCACCGCAGGCGACAGAAGCGCGGCGGGCGCGCCGGTCGCCATTTCGACCTTGTCCAAGAAAGCCTCGTCGACGCCAGCCAGCCCGCGCAGATGCTCGGCCAGCGCGTGACGTCGCTTCATGTGTGGGTCGGCGAACAGCGTGTCGCCAAGCACGGCGTTCCGCGCGGCCTGCGCCTGTTCAAGCAGATCGGCGGCGGCGCGATAATTCTTCGCCGCGGAATTCAGCGCGCCGTCGTCGAGATAGACACCCGCCAACTGAAGCTTGTCGGCGGCTTCGCGCGCCGCCTTCTGCCATTCGGAAATTTTGCGCTTGCTCATGTGTTCTAGTCCTTTCGCCATTGGGGTCCGCCCCGTTCATAGTCCAAAGCGTAACCGATGGGGCATTCATGCGCGCCCCACGGGAACGAATACAGTTCCGCCACACGCGCGGAGAGTGGCGCGACCTCGGCATCCGCGAAGGTCCGCGCCGTTCCTTCGCCTGCGCCCTGAACAATCGTCTCGATGCTGTCTTCGAAGTGGAACATCAGGTCGTGTTTATAGAGGAAGCGAATGAACGCCTTCGCCTGTTCGATTGACAGGATCGGCGTCGCGATCATTTCCGCCCAATCCTCTGAACGCGCGTGCGCGGACTTGCTGACGCCGACAGTGACGATAGTCGCGCGCATGTTGATCGCGTCGGCCAGCCGGTCAGCCGGGCCGCGCAGTTCGCCGACGGCGACGCCGCACGCAAGCGCGAAGTGACCCGGCTTCGACGACAGAAGTTCATCGACGATCAGCCGGGCCTGCGGATCGAAACCGGGCTGTTCGATAAGCTGCGCGATATCTGTCGCCGTCGCCTGTAGGCGATGGATCAGGGCGACAAGCTGAAAGGCATTCTGGATTTTCTGAACGTCGCTCATGCTTCGTATTCCTTCAGGGTTTCCGGGGTCAGGGTCAGGGCGTCGGCGGCGATGGCTTCGTCGATTTGCTTGAACAGCGTCGCCGTCACGCCGTTCTGATCGGGCCAGCTATGGAAGACCCCGGCA
>Ga0181344_1000161_pt1 | contig 27685 bp, 9 predicted proteins | sample Su13VDMLBDD_FD_130098 | JGI IMG/M metagenome (GOLD analysis project Ga0181344, IMG submission 130098) | Freshwater viral communities from Lake Michigan, USA - Su13.VD.MLB.D.D | ecosystem: Environmental > Aquatic > Freshwater > Lake | place: USA: Michigan | collected 2013-07-15
AATGGGTGCTGCACAAGAAGATATCCAACAAGGCATGATGGCTATGGGTGGTATGATTAAAAGAGCTGATGGTTCTTATAGTCAAAGAGGACTATGGGATAACATCAGAGCTAACAGAGGTTCAGGTAAAAGACCAACTAAAGAAATGCTAAAGCAAGAAAAGAAAATTAGAGCAGCAGAAAAAGCTTATGGTGGTTTAATACAATATGATAATGGTACTCCTGAAGATGGAATTCCTAATACTAACTTTTTAAATTTTCCTGAATTAGGACTTAATCCTAGATATAAAATTCCTTATGGAGAATCTTTAGTTACTCCTTATATTCAAGATTATGCTGATATAATTCCTACTGAAACTATAGATGGAGTTGAATATAAACTTATGGAAGATGTAGAATATGATGAACAAGGAAATCCAATGAGGGTTATTTATAATGATATTAATGCTCCATCATCTAATAACTTACAAAAAATTGCCTCTACAAAAATTGAAAAAACTTCTCAAAAAACAAATAAACCAGGATTTGATTTCTCAGGTATTTTTGGTAACTTTGGCAGAGGTAATACAAATGATTCTGATGTAAGATATACTGAAGGTGATAGAATGGGTATGATGGGTAACTTAATGGGTATGTATGGACCTGCTGCTATGACAATGCTAAATAGATTAGAAACTCCTAAGAATAAAAACTTCTTTAGTGAATTTGGACAAGAAGCATTAAGAACTCAAATGGAAGCTGAAGGTATTGCAGGTATGGCTAAAGATGAAGCTTATAGAAAAAATCTTATGAAGGCAAATGCTTTAAGAAAACAATTAGCTAATGCTGCTAGAGGAGTAGGTGATATTAGAACTCAACAATTAACTGCTGCATTAGCTGAACAAGAAGGAGCTAGAGATATTTTAGGTAGTTACTTACAAGGTATGTCAGGATTAAAAGGTCAAAGAGCTCAACTACAACAACAAATAGATCAAACTAGAATGGGTGGTGAATACCAAAGAGATTTAGCTGATAGACAAGATATAGATCAATTCTACACTAATCTTGCTGAAAACTTAGCTACTGCTTCTGAGTTTACTCAAAAACAAGGTAAAGATATGAATACTGCATTGCGTAATAAACATATCTTACAAGCATCTAAATACTATTCAGCTTATGGTATATATGCAGACATTGATGAAAAAGGTAATTTTGTTCTTAAAGATGAAAGTACTGATAAAATAATAACTGAAAAAGAAGCTAAAGAAAAGAAAAAGAAAATGGATGCAGAAGCTAAAAAAGCAGCAAGTACAACTACATCTACTACAACAACTACTCCTGAAGGTAAATAAGTTAAACTAATTGAATCTAATAATAATGGGAAGATTTTATAAAACAGCTAAACCTAATATGATTGATTTCATGTACCAAGTACCTGAACAAGCTATATTAGGTGCTATTAAAGGTGCTGATGCTCAACTTGAAAGACAAGAACAATATCTTACTGATTTTCAAAAGCAACTTAAACATCAAGCTTTATCTCCTGACAAAGCAGAGCAAACGCAAATGCTTAAAGAATATGAAGATCAGATTAAACAGCATGCATTAAAAATAAGTAGTAGTCCTTTAGAAGCATTAAAGCAAAAGCAAGGTATTAGAGAATTAGGAAATAAAATATATGAAGATGTAACTAGAGGAAAACTTTTTGCACAGTACTCTAACTATGCAGCTAGAGCAGACTTTGAAAAAAGATATAAAGAAGAAGCAATGAAAAGAGATGGTAGGGTAACTACCAAACAAGTTGAAGATGCATTAGCTGCATGGGATGCAGCATATGCTGCAGGAAAAACAGATCCTACTACTGGACAAGTTACACCTGGTGGTTTAAATTATGATCCTGCTACTGGTAATTATAGAAAATATGGTACTCAAGAATTAGCAACATTTATGAATGCATTTACTTTAGGAGAAGATGCTGCTAAAGGTTGGAAAGAACATGCTGTAAAAACTCATAATGTATTTGAAGAAGGTGGTAGATGGATGGTAAAAACTATTGATGGAAAAAGAGAAGCTAACTTTAATGATATTTTTCAAGGTACATTTAAAGAATTAACTGCAGATCAAAAATTAAAAGATTATAATAATGAACAAATATTATTTAATCAAATGACAGGAGGTGATTCTAGAGTAGGATTAACAATGGAAGATGTATATGGTAAAAGAAAAGTTAATGAGGATGGAACATCAGAATTAGAGTATAGAACTTATGTTGATGACCAAGGAAAAACTCAATATGAAATAGATAGATATGGAAATAAAATTCCAGTAAAAGGTGGTATCTTATGGGATGCTGCTTATAAGGCTGCTGAGAAACATGGCTTTATAGATACTGAAAAAGGTATTGTTGAAAAAAGAGAAACTGAAGCAGAAAAAGCTAGAATTGATGAGCAGAAAACTAAGAATATAGAAACTTGGAAAACAACAAAGTCATTTGATTATCAAAGTGCTGAAATAACTAAAAATATAGTTAATGGTGAAACAGTTGAACAAGTTGAAACAAATCTTAATAATGCTAAAACAGCTATCAATAATACATTATTTACAAGTAAAGATAATTATCTTAATGTAATTGATAATTCTAATTTACCTGCTAAAGCTAAAGATGCTGTAGCTAAAGAAATTCAAACAAGAATGATGGCTATTGCAGCAGCAAAACATGATCCTGAAAAAGTTACTGCACAGTTTAATGCATTAAATTCTTATATTGCAAGTATAAATAAAACATATGGAGATTTTGTAGGATTAAAAACTATTGCTAATGGTGTAGAATCATTAAAGCAAACTTATGTTTCAGAAAACAATAGAATCCATAATGAAACACAAGCTCTTGGTGATATATATAATACAGCATTAAAAGAATCAGGTACAACATATGCTATTGATATATATGCAAAACAAAAAGAAATTGATAAGCTTAATAAAGAAATTGCTGCAATGCCTCCTCCATCAAAATTTGATACTGAAGAAACTAGAAAAACAAGTGAAGAATTCTATGCAAAAAAACAACAAGTAAATAAATTAATAAATGAACGTAATGCTCTTCAAACTTTAGCAAAACAAGTTGTTAATGAAAGAATGAGAAGTACTAATGCTGATGGTAGTGTAAATACAAGAAGTTTAAATCGTAATACTAATAATATATACTCTACTACAGGTCAATATTTAAAGAAAGTTCCTAATATGCCAGAAGGTGTAGTTGAAAATATTACATTTGCTTTATCAAAAATTGATAAAGTTAAAGATTTAATACCATTCTTATTATCAGGTAGTAATGCAAAAGTAGTTATAGATGGTAAGTCAGCACCTATAACCCTTAATGAAGCAATGGAAGAAGGATATTTTGATAAACTTGTAGATGATGGAGATGGTACTATTACATTTATAAAAGATAATAAAGAAATTGGATCTTATAATTTAGGGTCAGTTGGAATTACATTATTTGGTAGTGAAGATATTGGTCTTCCTAAAAATGCATATTCAGTACCTGCAAATGTTGTAAATAAAACTAAACAAGGATTTAATACTGTTGAGTTTTATTTTGATCCAAGACAAGTGGTAAACAATGATGTTAATACTGCTTTATCAATAGCAGAACCTTATCTTATAGCTGAAGAAATTACTAGAACTGGAAAAAGTTTAGGTAAAAATGGTAATGAGGATTATAATTATGTTGAAACTTATAATGATGTAACAGTTAAATATTATCCTAATCAATTTAAAGCAGCAGGAGGATTATATGAAGTAAGAGATAAAAAGACTGGTGAAGTTAAAAGAATAACTGGTGCTCAAGGAGGTCAATTATATATTGCAGATCAATTTAAAAAATAATTACAAAATATAAACATGGATCAAAATACTAATCCTCAAGATAATAGTAATATAATAGCTACACAAAATACTGAACCTGTAGATCAATCATTATCTATAGATGAGTTTGTAAAACAATATGAGGCTGGTACATTACCATCATTAAATGTAAATATGCCTGAGCATATGATGACTGGAGGACCACTTAGTTTTTCAGATCAAACATCAGCATATTATAATGAGTTAAGAGCAAATCTTCAAAAGGATATTGTAAAAGAAGATTATGATAATGCTTTTGAAGCAACATATAAAATAATAGGTGCTACATTAGGTAACTTTGCTGCAGCATTAGAGGATACTATTGGAGCATTTGATATTGGAGATTGGAGAGTACCTGAAATGTTAGGTGTAGGAACTGTATTAAATGAAGGATTTAAGTTTTGGGATAATTATATTTGGGGAGATGGAGAAGATGAAACAGGTAACTACTTCACAAGAAGAGCTGAGCATGTTAGAGAAATGAACCAAAAATTAATGACTGTTAATACAGGTACTGGTTGGTTAGATGGATTAGATTATGTTTTAAATTTAATACCTAGTTTTGGTTCTGTAGCTGGTTATGCTGCAACAGGATTTGCTGGAGCTAGAGTAGGTGCAGCTGCAGGTTTAGGTAAAATAACTAACTCTGTTGTTAATGCTTGGTTATCAACTGAAGCTACAGGATTAGGTATTGCTGAAGGTAACTATGATAAAATATATGATGAGGTTGCAGGAAGATTAGATCCTGACTTTAGAAGAAGAGTTGATAGTGCTTATAATGAAGCTTATCAAGAAGCAGTAGCATCAGGTGCTAATGCATTTAATGCAGAATGGCAAGCTAAAGAAGCAGTAAGAGCATTTAAGAAAATTTATGATCAAGAAAACCCTAAGAACTCTAAAATAGCTAGAGAGTCAGCAGCTAAGGGTGCAGATGCTTCTCTTCAAGCTGAAGCTCCTGCATTTCTTTTAAATATACTTACTGCAGGATATTTTACAAGAGGTTTATATAAGCCTAATACTATATTATCTAAACCATCAAGAATAAGTGCAAAAACAGTATTTGCTGAAGGTGGTCAGGAATTTGTAGAAGAAGGTCTTATTGAAAGAAGAGCTGAAGACTTAGGTTATAATGTTGGTGTAAAAGGAGAATATACTAATACAGATTTATGGAATACTATAGTTAACACTCAAACTTTAGAAGCTGGGTTGATAGGATTTGTATTAGGAGGAGGAATGGGTGGCTTTGCAGATTTGGGTACTTTTAAAGATAGAAAAGAAAAATATGAAACTCAACAAGAGAGAATAGAAATTGAAAATAGAATAGGTAATGCTATAGGTAAACCTGACTTAATCAATGACTTAACTAATCTTCAGAGAAACTTTTTTCAGATTCAAGAAATGGGTAATACTGTAGGTAAGTTAAGAAAAGAAGGTAAAATAGAAGAAGCTGAAGCATTAAACTCTAGAATGCTTGGTGTACAAGCAGTTGAAGCATTTAAAGCAGGTACTACTAAAAACCTTATTGAAAATTATCAGAAGATTGCTAATGATCCTACAGCTAAACCTGAAGTAACTGTTAGAGCTAGACAAGCAGTTAATGAGATTTTAGAGATGGAAAAGATGTGGAATAACACAGTAGGTAAATATGCTAATGACTCTGATGTATTCCTAAATAGAATAAATAAAATTGAATTAGGTAAAGCAGAAAGAGAACTTAAAACTAAAATTGCAGAACAAAGAATATTAGCTGATGAAGCTGTTCAATCTGCATTACAAAAAGGTGAAACATCTTTAACTGCTGATATTGTAGAAACAACTATTGATGAATACAATCAAGTAGTTGCTGATTCTAAAGTAACTGGTCAAAAACAATTAGGTTATGATTTAGATAATCTTTCAGAAAATAATTATACTGATGAAAATGAGAGAAAGGTATATGATAACTTTAGAACTCATGCTACTAATAATATAGAATCAGTAAGACAATTAGTTCAGTTACAAGAAAGATTAAAGCAAGTTCAAGAAAATAAAAATGATAATGAAAGTACTTATAATAAAATAACTTCTAAAGAATATCAGAAATCAGTAAAAGCTGAAAGAAGACTTTATGAAACATTTAAAGCAGGAGAAGCTGAATTACAAACTAAAGAAGGTACTGATGAATACATGATGATTATAAATCAAATCATGAAGAAGTATGAAAAAACAATTACCCCTGAAAGATTTGAAAAAATTAAAAAACAATTAGAATTAAAAAATGAAGTTGTTAAAACAGCAAGAAAAGTAAGTCAACAAAATAAAATAGTTGAAACTTTTTCAAGTGATGAAAATGAAGACTTTATTCCTAACCTTGATACTAATAATGGAGTAAGACCTGATGGTAGTGAACCTAAAGTAAAAAATAGTCAAATGTTAAATGTTGTTGCTAGTAAATTAGCAACAGGTAGAAAAAATGAATTGACTAGTGAAGAGAGTGATTTCTTACTTACTTATGGTGAACAAGTAGATAAAAGAGTTAGAGAGTTGCAACAAGACCCTGACTCTATTGAAGTACAACCTAATGTAAATGATGAAATAGATGAAGACTCTAAAAACTTATTAAGTCAATTAGAAAATGCTGTAGATGATTCTGACTTAATGAGTAACCCTACTCCACAATCTTTACCTTCTAATAAAGCTAATGAATTAGTTGAAACTAAAACTACTAATGTAACTGCTGAAGAACAAGCTGCATTAGATCAATTTAAAGATGGTAAAATAACTAAAGCTTTATTACATAGAGCTATTGGAGCTAACTATAAGTCAGTAGTAGAATCATTAAAAAATAAAGGATTAATAACTGAAGAAGGTAATGAGTATAAAAGAAATACAGAACCTGAATCTGGATTAAGTTCTGAGCAACAAACAGTTAATAATCTTTTAAATAGTGGTGAGTTTACTCCTACTGAAAATGGGTTAGTATTACAAATTAAAGAACCTAAAGATGATGATAAAAAAGAAGCATTAGAAAATGCTATAAAATTACTTAAAGAACAAATTAAAAATAATCAGTTACCAGGTTATGAGGTTAAAGTTGTAAAAGATCCTTTTAACAAAACTACTGTTTATCAAATATATAAACCTTTAACTAATTCTATAACAGATACTGAAAATCAAGTATCTAAGCAACCTAATCTTTATGATGAAGGAAGTGTTAGTGATGAAAAGAAAGAAGAAATAAAAGATATAGTAAATGCTTATGTAGCTAACATGGAAAGTTTTAATGATGTGTTTCCTACATTTGAAGAATTTATAAGACACATTGTTAAAACTGCAGGTAGAACTAAAGCAGATAAATATTTCCATGTATTACATAGTGGATGGAAAATGAATGGTTATCCTGAAGTAAAAGATCCTATAGTAATATGGGAAAAAGTATTTCAAGATTCTACAACATTAAATGCTAGACTTACTGAAGTAGGTGATGAAGTAAGTGTTGAAAATAGAAGTCCAAGAACAGTTAGTCAAGAAACTAATAAAGAATTAGAGTCTGATGAATCAACTAGTAATAAAGCTCCTATACATCAAGACCCTGAAACTAAAGAAAGAAAATATGGTTCTAACTCTTATACTACTGAAGACACTAGACCTAAAATGGCATTTACTGTTTTAGAGTCTAAAAGAACTTATGATGAAACTGAAGAAGATGGTCAAGCAGTAGTTACTACTACCTTTAGTAATAAAGGACAAACAATAAGAGAACAAGGTACAATTAACTCTTTACCTCTATTGAACTTCTTAGAAGTAAAAGCAGGTACTGAGTTTGAAGTGTTTATACCTGAAGGTAATCTTTTAATGGAAATGATTATTCCTGTTAGAGAAGAAAGTGGTCCTTTAAAAGATGCAATCAAAGTTGATGATCAAGGAAACAAGTTGACTACAACTTTTGGTGAATGGTTAAATTCAAAACTTGCAACTAATCCTGACTTTAAAAATACTCAAGAGTATTTAGATAGACTACCTATGCTTTATAAAAATAAAGATGGAGTATATGTTGCTGCAGTTCATGAAACACTTTGGTATAATAAAACTGTATTTAGAGGTGACCTTAATGAAGCAAGAGCTAATAACAGAGCTATTAGACAAGCTGCACTTAATGCTAAAAATAGTGGTAAGAAGTTTTCAGTTAAAGTAAGTGAAGTAAGAGGTGGATCAGTTATGAAACTTGAGTCACCTAAAAGATTAAAAGATGTTAATCCTCAAGCTAAGGTAGGATTACTTATTAAAGATAAATTAGGAAAGCATAAGTTTTATGTAAACAATAAATTGTTTACAGGTAACATTATTAATCTTGATAATGTAGTAGGTTCAACAAAAGCTACTAATAATATACCTGTTGATGTTAGAGTATGGGGAATAGATGCAGAAGGTAATCCAATTTACAAAGCATACTTATCAACTAAGATGCCTTTAAATCAAGCACAACAAAATACAGTATTTAATACTTTGTTTGCTTTCCTTACTATTAATAGTAATTTATCTACTGAACAAAAATCTCAAGCTAGAAACTTACAAAGAAATGTATTTAGCATTACTGGGTTAGATATAACTTCTTTTAATGATTTAAGTTCTTTTATAAAGCAGTTTGTTCAAACTTCTAACTATGCAATATCTGAAAAAGATAAAGTAACTAAGTTGTTAGCAGACCCTACTCCTGAAAATCTTTCTGCAGTAGGTAAAATGTATGCTAAGTTAATTAACAACATTAAAGGTAAGTCTGCACCTAATTTACCTTATCTTATGATAGAAGGTAATAATATTATATTTGGTAATGTAGGAGATGCTGAAGCAGTTGTACTTACTCCAAATGAAATGAATACTGATACTGGTAAAGCTAAGTTAGCTAAACTTAAAGATAACTTAGTTAATCAAGAATTAAATATTGGTATTAAATATAATGGCCCAACAGTTCATGTAGATAATAATCTTGGTGTTGAGCAAATGTCTGAGAACTATGCTCAATATCTAAAAGATAATCTTTATACTTTTGTAAACTCTGTTAATGTAGGTACTGAACAAAAACCTGTTTATGCTACTAACCTACAACCTATTATTCATATTGAACCTGCAGGAGTAGTAAGTAGAAAAGAAGGACAAGTTACAGTAAGTAATAAAGAAGTTACTCCTAAACAAGAACAAAAAAATACAGCAGTATTAGAATCAGCTACACAAGAAGATTTAAAAGAAGCTGTTATACAAGCTGAAGAAGAAGGATGGAAATTTCAAGGGGAAACAGTAGAGGAAAAAGCTAAAGACTTAGAAAATGTTATAGCTGAAAATAATTCAGAGTCTACTGAGTTAGTAGATAAATACTTAGATTCTAAAGAAACAAGTATTGAAGATGTTAATGAGTTTAATAAACTTATTAGTCAAGCAGAGAGTCAAGTAAAATGGGTTAATGAATATTTCAACAATGATGGTTCTGTAAATCAAAGTTATCAACCTGCTGAACTTACAGATAGTGAGGTTGAAGCAATGGATAAAGATGTAATGAGAATTAAAGGATTGATGCCTAACCATCAATTTGATTTAGCTCAGTTTCTTACTATCAATATTGCTAATGCTATAAAGGAAGATCAAAAAATTGATCTTGATAAATTAAGAGCAGAATCTAAAAAACAATTAGTTGAATTACTTAAAGGCAATAAAGAGTTACTACAAGAAACTCTTGCTAAACTAAAGGCTACACCTAATGCTGATGGTATTGCTAAAATAGTAAACCTTATAAATAAATATGAGTATGCTTTATCTAAAATAGATTTAGTATTAGATAATTCTAATATTCTTTTTGATCAAGCAGTAGCTTTTATATTAAAAGATTCAGGTGCTAAACTTGTAGAAGATAAAGTAGAAACAAAGGATAAAGATGAAAGAGTAGTAAATGATCAAGATGACCAAGATACTACTGACTCTGATGAAGGATTTTCTTATGAAACAGATAATACTATAGGTAGTGAAAACTATTCTAAAACATCATTAGAAGAAAATCATAAGTCAAGTGTATCTTTTAATCTTAGAAGATTCATGAGAGGTTTTAGAGAAGTCAATCCTAAGACTAAAGCATTTGAAGTAGGTGCAATGGGAGTTCCATTATATGTAGACTTTGATTCTGTATTTGATGTTCTGCAATCTATTCTTGCTGATGCTCCTGTAGATTTTGATACAATGATTGATATCTTAGAACAAAATAAAGATAAACAACCTTGGATTCCACAAGTCATTGAGAAGTTAAAACAAAGTGATAATGAACTTAAAAATCAGTTTGTTACCACAATGGGTAAGCATGCTTTGAATATGGAATTCTTAATGTATTCTTTTGACAAAGATGGTAAAGTTACAATGAGTGTAACAAATACCAACTCAGGTTCTATCAGTAATAAGATAAAAAATCAATGGTTAAATAACTTAGTAAATAGTCAGTTAATTACAGAAGATAAAGAAGTTAATCGCAATATTGCAGAACAGTTATATGAAGTATATAATGGTTGGACTCAAAGATTAGATGAAGTTAAAACTGAATTTAAAAATCTTATTTTAGGTCCAACTATTAGAAATGAAATTGCTAAAGGAGATAGATCAGTTCTTCTTCAAGGAGGTGAACTTACATTGAGTAAGAAGAGTCACCCTAATGTAGTAACTGATAATGTATTAAATAATCTTAACAAAGATAAAAAGATTACTATTAATAATGCTGAGTATAGACTTACAAGAAATGGTGATTCTATAATTGTAACACCATATAAGAAGTCAGTAGTATCAAGTGTTATAGATGGTAAGTTTAGATTTTTATCTGAAGAAGACCAACAATTAGCTATAGATTCAGTACAAGAATGGTTAGCTAACTTTGGTATTGAAATGTCAGATAATGCTCTTAAGTTTATTTTTGAAAATGGAATAATGCACAAAGGTGCACTAGTTAATACTAATGAGTTTTTTGCTGAATCAGAAACTAGTGGTGGAGTTATAGGATTATTAGGTAACTGGTTAAATAGAGTAAGGTCTACAGATTCTGATACCCCTATTAGTATTTTAGATGATAGAAATAATCCTTTAAATCAATCTGCTATTCTTAAAACATTAGCATTTCATCAAGGTAAATATTCTTCTAATGTTGTAACCAATGCATTTAGAGATGGTAAAAAATCTATCTATGGTTTTACTGCATTTAAATATATTACAGATAGAGCTAATGAATTAAAAAATAATAAACAATTTAGAGATAACCTTAGAGAGCTTTCTTTTAATGGTAATTCACTTTGGCTTAGTTTCTTTAATGACTTTGATCAAGTAGATAGAATAAACTTCCAAGATATATTTAATGTCAGTCACTTAGGTTTAACTGCTATTAAAGAATTAGGTAAGAAAGTTTATAAAGATAATTCTATTACAGCTATATCTGATATTGATCATGAGTATCTTAAAATAGGATTATTTGAAGATAGTAAACAAGGTAAGATTGGAGAAACTTATGGTAGTAGTAAGATAGGATTAAGAACTGCAAGATTCTTATTTCCAACAATGTCAGATAAATCTACAATGACTGTTGTTAAAACTCTTGCTTTAGAACTTGCTGATAAAAAACATTATGAATATAATGAAAAAGGTGAGCTTCTTCCTAAAAGAGATATCCTTGAAATACTATTTGATCAGTTAGTGTTACCTGAAATAAAAAGGATTAATAAGGTATCTAACATGAAAAATGGTACTGATATTAAGAGTTATGATAAAGGAGCTAAGATGTTTTTATTCTTACCTAAACTTAATGAACTTAAAATATCTGTACAAGGTGATGAGATTAATTTAGTAGATATTCTTACTACTCCTGGAACTGACTTTAATAAAGTATTAATAGAAGAAAATAAAGAAAAGATATTAGCAGAAGTACAAAACTATGTTACTGCATTAGTAAATGAAAAATTAAATGTGTGGCAGAAGAATGGATATGTATCTAAAAATGCAAATGATGAATTTACTAATAACTTATTAGATGAAAAATACTTTAATGATATTAATGATTCTTCAGTAACTGATAAAAAAACAAATATTAGTGATACTGAAAAAGTAAAACTAGCTGCATTTGATTTTGAAATTAATCAGATGCTTGCTAATGTAAATGCTTTCATGACAATTATTGGTGACCCTGCATTATATTATAAGGTTAGTAATGAAGGTAGTAAGTCTTATACACAGAAATCAAAAGAAACTTTTGACAATGTAGGTAAGAGATTAGCTGCTATGATTGCTCCAGGATCTAAGTTAGCAGATTCTGAAAATGAACAATACACTCAAATCTTTTTAGATGATAGAAATTCTATTTCTGAAAACATTGATTTTATTACTGAGGTATTAGACAACAAAACTTTTGACAGACAAAGATATAATGAGATATTAAGTAAAGAACCTAACACTAATGACCCTGTAAAATTAGAAGAGTTTAAAAGACTTCAAGAAGCTGAGATGAAAGTATTCTTAGCTGATTATCCTAATAGTAAAGGTTACTTTAAAATACAATCTACTGATGCTCAAGAATATACTACATGGCAAGAGCACATGCATATCCTTGAAAAGCTTGGTAGATTAAATGATTCTACAGTTGATATTACTCCTGAAGAAATAAGAGAAGCTAAACAAATGTTTGCTAATGGTCTTGAAATAGAAAAGATGTCAGATAAGCAAAAAGGTATTCTTAAAAAAGTTCTTCAACCTATTAAACCAGTTTATACAGGTCAGATATTTGACAAAGAGCAAGATGTAATGAGAATGGTTTATATTAAAACTTCTTCATTCCCTCTTATCCCTCAAGTAACTAAAGGATTACAACTTGAGAATCTTAGAAACTTAATGGAAGCTGTACAAACTAAACAAGGTAATTTTGTTAGAGCTTCATATGATTCTGGTAATAAAGTAGGAGCAATGGCTAAACCATTATCTATCTTTGACAAAGAAGGTAAGATGAAAGATTTTGTTGCTCAAGATGAAAATGGTAAAGTATTAAAAGATGAGGATGGTAAGGTAGTTTATAATACTGATGAAGCTATTAAAGCATCACTTCCTTTAAATAGAAAAGATTTTAAGATTCAGTTAGATGTACCTTATAAATCTTTAAAGAGAGATGAAGATACAATAAGTCTTGGTACTCAGCTTACTAAGATATTGTTTGGTAATGGCATGATGAATGAACAAGGATTTATGTTTGAAGGAACATCAATGGTAGGTTCTAAACTTGAACAAGAATTTACTAAAGCATTTATAGAATTAGCTGATCTTAAAAAGACTCAACTGTTTGATGAATTAGGAATTGATCCTAAAACAGGTCAACCTAAAAACATTAAAGAAACATTTAATAAACTTCAAGAGCTTTTAAAGAATGAAGCTATAAACAGAGGTTACAGTAAACAAGATATTGCTGCATTAGAATTAGAAATATCTAATGTTCAATCTGAACTTATGTCATTTGAAGATGTAAGATTCAAGATGCCATTATGGTTATCTTCTAACTCTAACAGATTTGAATCTTTGTTAAATGCTATTGTAAGTAACAGACTTATTAAAATTAAAATGTCTGGTAACTCTTACATTGCTGGTTCTGAAGAAGGATTTAAATTCCAAACAGATTTAAAAGGTATAGATGAAAATAGAATAGTATGGACTTCTAAATGGAATGGACAATCTCTTCAAGGTTCTAAGTTTGTAGATGGTAAAACTAAAATACAATTTGCTCAAGTATTAGCTCCTTCTAAGTTTAGAAAGCCTGATGGAACTCTTATTGATTTATTAGAATTCAAAGATGGTAAACATACTTATGTAACTAAAACTGATTCAGGATTTAGACTTAAAGAAGATATGATTGATCCTGAATTATTAAGTCTTACTTCATTTAGGATTCCAACTTCTGGTCATAACTCTGGATCTCAAATTGAAATTGTAGGTTTCTTACCACAAGAGAAAGGAGATTTAATGGTAGTGCCTAAAAACTTTACTACACAAAAAGGTCTTGACTTTGACGTAGATAAAGAAAATACTTATCAGTTATGGCATGAGATGGATGAAGATGGTAAGATTAAAGTTGTAAAAGAAGGAGATAGAGAAAAGATTCTTCAAAACAAAATCATAAATATACATAAGTCAATATATAGTAATCCTAGAAAATCAGTACAAAAGAAAATTAATACTGTATTGTCAACTGATTATGCAGAAGATCAAGCAGCACAAATAGATGGTTGGTTATCTGAAAGTAAAGATGATCAATACTTTACAGCATTATCTTCTGAATATCAAAAAAATAAATTGATATCTGCAGCTAGTGGTAAAATAGGTACTGGTGCTTATTCTCTTGATGTAACTTCACAATCTTTATTTGAACAAGCTAAAGTTAAAGGAAATCAATTATCTGCAAGAGTTGGTACATTAAATGAAGAAGGTGAATTTGATTATGTTAACTATAGTGTTAGTTTTGGTAGAGAAGAACAAGAAGGTAAAGTTACAGGATTACTTGGTAATGAAAGAACATTAGAAGGTTCTAGAACTATTGCTGAAGTATTATCTGAACTACAAAACATTGCAGTAGATAATGAAAAGCTACAAGTAATGGGTAAAGTAAATCTTAACTCATTTACTCTTGATGCATCTAAAGCTATGGCAATGTTAGGTTTTGATAAGAGTAAAGTTACTGGTAACTCAATTCAGTTTACATTCTTATCTCAACCTATTCTTTTAGAATATGTAAAAGAAATGGCTAATGCTAGTTCTGATCTTACTGAATTTTCATTAAATAAAGAGCAAAAAGTTATACAAAAACTATTAGCTAAATATGATGGTAATTACCTTCAAGATTTATCTTATGACAAAGATAAAAAGAATAGTATTTTTTTAAGTATGGGAGCTATGGAAGCACAGCTTCAATCTAAAACTGTAGATAATAAATTACAACTTGCAGTTTTAAATAGATTCTTACAACTTAAAAAGATAGGTGAAAACATTAGAAATATTCAAACTACTATCAATTTAGATTCTAAAGGTCTAAGTAAATCTATATTTGAAAATAGTGAAAAGGTAAATAGTATTATTGCATTAGCTAAGAATCCTGTAATAACAAATGCAGATAAACTTATTGGTGATATTATAACTCCTGAACAAGTAGCACTATTATCTCCAAAAGAAAAGAGTGCTAAGATTAAAGAGGGTTATGTAGAGATTTGTAAAGCTTTAACTGAAGATGGTAACTTTACAGGAGCATTAATTAAACCTACAACTATAAGTGGTTCATTTGCAATCAATGCATTATCTACTGCAGATAAATTATGGTCTAGTCATTTCCCATATGACTCTCCAGTATTTAAAGCTATTGTAGATGAGTTGACCCCATTATTAAATCTTGGTGAAGCTAGTGAATTTAAAAAAGCACAAAGAAGAAAAGAGATTACTAATGAAATTAAAAGATATCTAAATACTCATATTGCATCTAAAACTTTATTTAGAAATACAGATGCACAAGAAGAAAGATATAGATTATTTAGAAATGATGCTTCAGGAAAAGATTCTTTAGCTTCTTACTTAAAGAAAACTATAGGTGATAATCCTGTATTATCTAAAAATAAATTACTACAAAGATTAGATTTTGAAGTTAATACTGATGGTAAACCATCATTTATTAAGTTTAATAGTTCAGCAAGTACAGTTTATGATGAAGACTTTTTGAACAATTCATTATTAGACTTAATGCAAAGAAATGTTACATTAGGTAATTTTAATGGTCAACCATACACAAGTAGAATGTTGGCTCAGGATTTAATATCTTATTCTTATCTTGAAGGTGGTGTACAAGAAGCTATTCAGTTTGTTAAGTTTGCTCCTTTATCTTATCTTGATGCTAAAGGGTTTACTCAAGGTATGAGAGATATTAACTTTACTTCAGGCTTTGATGTATTTGGAATGAACCCTGATAATACTGATCAACTTAGTACATTTGCTATTCAGTTTGCTCAAAATAATCCTAACTTAATGCCTAAGCTTGATAGCATAGTTGATAAGAAAAAAGCAATTGCATTAGCTAGGAATCCTTCATTTAAAGCATCAGCATTAAATTATAATACACCTCAAATAGTATCAATTAAATCAGGTGATAACTTTTTACTATACAAAAAAGAAGGAGATACTTATAGACAAATACCTGTAGCAGGTACATTTGGAATGGCAGAATATAATAATAAACCAGGTGCAGTTAAGTCTTTAATTAGTCCTCCACTTCCTAAAGTTATTAAAACTGAAGAAGCTTTAAATCCTGTTAGTGAAAATACTAAAGTAGCAAATGAAGAAAGATATGATTTAGGACAAAGCAATTTAAGATCTAGCTTAACTAAAATAAGTAATGATCCAAATTTACCTGAATCATTAACTGCATTAGCTAGTGCATTATTAAATTCTATTGATGAAAACACTACATTTATTGTAGAAGATTTAACTGCAGATAGAGCTAAAGGTGTTTATAGAAGAGATGTTAATCAGATTGGTATAGATATCAAACAAGCACAAGGTGCTAGTGATGTTGAACTTGCTAGAACAATTCTTAAAGAAGCAGTACACTCTGTTACTGATAAAGAATTATTAAAACATGTAGATGCTAATGGTAATTTAAAAACTAATAATGCACCTAGTCATGTTTTAGCTCTTGTTAAATTATTTAATCAAGTTAGAGGATTACCTGAATTCCAAAAAGCACTTCAGAATTATCAAGAGAAGACACAAAAGAAAATAGCTTTTACTAAAGAAGAAGCAAGAGATTTTACTAGTGTATATTATGGTGGATATAACATATTAGAATTTGTTGAAATGATTTTAACTCAGCCAGAATTTCAACAAGAAATGGCTAAGATTAAAACTCCATCAGGTAATTCAATATTAGATTTGTTTAAAGATTTCTTTGCTAAGTTATTTAAAAACTTAGGAATGGAATTTGAATCAGATACTATTGCAGCTCAAGCTATTGAAAATGCTTTAATAGTTATTGATGAAAAAGGTAAAGTTAAAAAAGAAACTAAACCTGAAGTTAAACCTATTTCAAAAAATAAAGTATCTGATAATATTAAATCTTTTGTAAATAGTTTAATACCTAATTGGATTAATAATAAAAATAATGAGCTTTCTTTAGCTTCTGAATTTAAATCTATACAATTATTAAGTGAAGGAGAATCTACAATAGAAGATAGAATTAATTTTGGAAAAGAAGCTGAGGAATTAATAAGAGAAGGAGTAAGAGGTAAAAATCCATTTAAAGGTGTAACTTTTGAAAGTCAAATACCTAATTTGTTATATGCAGTAATATCAGGTAAGTTAGCAGAAAGTAATATATCTGAAAAAGATATGTATGATAATATTTTTTCTACTCAACCTGAAGTTCAACCTACTACAACTACTCAAGCTACTACAGTATCTGCTCCTGTTAATAATGATTTACTTGCTGTATTTGAAAGAGTTAATAACTTATCACCTGATGATGTTCAGTTAGTAGATGATATAGACTTTAATGAGTTTGAAAATTATCCTAACATATTAGATTATCTTAACAATGATTTAGGAGTTGAAGTACTTGAATACAATACTATTAAAGCAAACAAAGATGTAATTGAAAAATTATTATCTGAAATAGATGGTGATAAAAATATATATTCATTATTAGCTAAACTTAAATCACAAACTAATAAGGAAGATAAAGGATTAACATCTAATGTAACTCCTACATTAACTGTTCCTACAGGTAAAGAAGAAGATTTACTTAAACAAACTGAATCAATACCTGGACTTAAAAGATATGAGTTATTACCTAATGTATTTGCCAATGAAGAACAAACAAAAGCATTAGATAATCTAGATACTTTTGTTAACTCTCCTAGAGATAAATCAGAAAAATATCAATCTACTTTTGTATTAAGTGGTGCATCAGGAACTGGTAAACAAATAATAGTTAATAAAATAATTCAATCTAATCCTGGTAAGAAAATAGTAAATACACAAAGTATATATGATATATATGATTCTAAAGTTCTTAATGAAAATACTGACATTATCATTATAAATAATTGTTCTATGCTTTCTAAATCAGAACTTAGAGATATATATTCAAGAATGTCACCTAATACTAAAGTTGTATTTATAGGAGATAAAGCAATGCTTCCTCCTATTGGAGAAGATAATGATTCAGTATCATTTAATTTAGCTACTAAACCTGAATACAATGTTGAGTTAACTCAAAGACTTCGTCAAGGTGAAACATCTCCTATAGTTGCATACTCTGATATTTTAAGAAATGAAACTAAAAAAGAAACACTAAAAAGAAGAGCAATTCAAAGAAGAGTTAGTAACTTTGACTATATAAATAATAAAGGAATATTGTTTGCTAATGAAAAACAAATGTCTGAAAATTTAAATTCAGATATTAAATCAGATCCTGAAAATACTAAAGTTATAACTCATAGTGATGAACTTGCAAGTAAATCAAATGATAGAATAAGAGAAATCTTATGGGGTAAAGTAGGTGCTCAAAATGAATATAATATTGGTGAAGTAATTTTTAATGATATTTATGGTTTTTACACAGTAAAAAATGTTAGAAAAATAAATAATGCTGAAGAAATTAATGGACAATTATTACCAGGTTATGAATTAACATTAGAAACAGATGCAGAAACTATAACTGTAAAAGTATTAAGTAAAGAATCTAAAGCTATCTTAGAAAAATCTAAAATTAGTTCTCAAGAAACAATAGATTTTAAATATGGTTATGCTATTACTGCACAACAAGCTCAAGGTTCTACATTTAATAATGTATATATAATGGAAGATAATATTATTAATTCACCAATAAGTGATAAACAAGTTAATCAATCATTATATGTAGCAATGAATTCATCTAAAAATAAAGTAGTAATTTATTCTAAAGAAAATGAAGCAGGTGAAGGTAGAGTAACTAAAGAAGAATTTGAAGGAATGACAGATTCAGGTATAAGTTTACAACCATCAATAGAAGAATTAATTGAAGGTCAAATTGATGAACTTATGAGAAAAGGTATTATTAAATCTAAATGTAATTAAATCTAAATAAAACTATGGCATGTACTTATGAATTTATGGGTAAGAAGTATAATAAAGAACAATTAATACAACTACTCAAAGATCAAGGAATACAAAATAAGATTAACTTATTAATTGAAAATCAAGTTGGTTCTCAAAATTCTTACTCTTTAGATTTAGATATAGCAGGAGAATTATTTAATGAAGACTTTGATATAAGTGATACAGTATCTTCTTCTACATCAGATAATCTAGAATCTTATAATGAGCCACTAACCAATTATAAAAGTATAGTTCAGTTTAAAAAAGGTTTAATTAATACCTATAAGAATAGAATTGCTAATCTTAAAAGTGCATTGTCTAGAGAAACTAATAAAAATGAAGTTAAAAGAATAGCTAAGTCACTTGAAGAATTACAAAATGCATTAGATACATTAGAAGTAGAAATACAAAAAATAGAAAATGCTTCTGAGTTATCAATGGATCAATTTAAATATCAAGCACAAAGAGATTTAGAAAGGGTTAGGCAATTATTAAATCCTACTAATAACTTTGTAGATGATTTTGAAAATGCTGAAGAAGCAAGAAAGATTCTTAACTTTTATAAAGCATTAAGATTCTCAGCTAAGAATAATGATGTAGCTAATAGTCAACAAGATAGAAAGCATCCATTTTTTAATCTTAAAGAGATATATGATAAAGAGGGTAATGTAGCATTACCTAGAGAACTGACTGATATCTTTAATGAATTGGCAAGTACTTTTGAAGAAGAGGAAGGTAAGTATATGAATGCTCAAAGAGCACTTGTTGAAAAGATAATCAATGCTAATCCAAAAGTAATGCAGTTATATGGTGAGTTAAACTATGACCAAATTACAAATCCTCTTAATGATTTAGATGGAGTAGCATGGGTTGACATGATGATAATGGATGTTACTAAAGGTATATTTTCTAAGAATGGAATTATACCTCAGATAGCAATGACTATCATTCAGGATAACATGGCTGAACAAATTAGTGAACATAAAAGATTTGAAGAAAAACATAATGCACTTCTTCCTAAAGTTCAAAAAGCATTAAAAGCTTTAAATCAATCAGTAGGACTTGCAAATGTATCTTTTGATATGTTTTTTCAAAAAGCATTAGGTAGAAATACTGGTAAGCTTGTAAACAGATATTCTCAAGAATACTTTGATGAAATATCTTCTGTAATGAATAATTACAAAGAAGAAAGAATTAAAGCTAGAGCAATAGAAGATAAAGAAACTAGAGATAGAGCTTTTAAAAGAGCAACAGAAAAAAAGAATAAATGGTTTAGAGAAAATACTCTAATGTTAGATGTTAGAAGATTACCTGAAATACAACAATTATTTCCTGAATTTGAAATGATGTTTGAAGATGATGGTGGTAATCATAGACAACAACTTATAGATGAGATAGATGAAATAGGATACCAGGAAGAATTAAAAAAACAAATTAAAGAACTTAAAAAATTTGTAGCTTGGAAAAATGCTACTACTGAAACTTTCTTAGAACAAGTGGGAGTATCTGAAGTAAAAGATTTATCTAAAGAAGATTTAGAAACTTTACAATTAGCTATTGCTAGTCAAAATCCATTTAATGCTACTGAATTCTTTTATCAAAATAAAGAAACTAAAATAGGAGGTAAAAATGTAATTCATCAAATGACTTACAATATTAGTATTCCTAGAAAAACTAATCCTAGTACAGGACAATCTACAGGATTTTATGATAAGAACTATGAAAAAATAGAAAAAAATAAAGATTTAAAAGAGTACTATGACCTTGTTAAATCTAGAATGGAGCATGTAGTAGAAATGTTTCCTGAAGAAGTAAGACAAGAACTATTTACAAATTCATTACCATTAGTTAGAAAATCAGTAACAGAAATATTATCTGATCCTAACATTAGTATACTTCAAAGAATATCTAATGCATTTAGAGAAGTATATGAAATGATAGCTGCTGGTTTTGGAGTTAATGTTCAAGACAGTATTACTTATGAAAACTTTGATGTAGTTACTAGTGATGTAGAACAAAGAGTTAATACTCAATTTTTAAATAATAACAAACAAAGAATTCGTGATAGATTCAATATTGAGTCTAGAAAAATGAATAATATTTTAAAAGCTGCAGGAATAGATATTAAAATTAATAGAAGTACTGTTTTACCAGTATCTCAATTACCATCTCCTGCAATTAAAATGTTAGCAGAAAAATTAAAAGTACCTGCTAACATTAGAAGTATTGAAAACAAAGTTGGAACTAGTATTAGAATAAGTGATGTATTATATAAGACTACTTTAAGTGATGTAGTAGAAGAACATTCTTTAGACATACCTAAAATTGTAAAGTACTACTCTTTGATGTCTGCTGAGTATAATGCAAGACAACAATCTTTACCACTTATCAATACTTTAAAAACTCACTATCAACAAATTAAAAAGTTAAAAACTAATAATGTTGGTAAACCAATAGTTAGTAGTGAAGATCCAGATAAAGTTATGACTGATGGATTAAGAGGAAGAGCTAACACTCAATTTGAATCTTGGTTTAATAGAGTAGTATTAGGTAACTATGGAGGTAAAGAATTTGGAGTAATGGAAAGTACATTAGAGGAAAAGAAAGATTTAGCTGATAAAATAAAAGCAGCTATGACTGGTAGAGTACTAACAAGAGATGAACAAAAACAAAGAAAAGATTTAAATGATTTAATAGATAAAGAAACTGATCCTGTAGAAAAACAAAAACTTATAGATCAAAGAGATAAGTTAGGAAAACAAATAGCAGGTTCAGCAATACTAAATAATCTTTTAAATTACGTTAGATATTTAGGACTAGGGTGGAATCTTTCTTCTTCTGTAACTAACTTTATGGAAGGTCAAACTGCTAATATGATTTTAGCAGCTACTGGAGATTACTTTGATTCAAGACATTATTATAGAGCAATGCATATTACAGGACAAAGCTTTATAAAGAATGCAACTTTTGGAGCTTTTGGTCAAGCAAGAACTGTATTACCTGGTGCAACTAAAGCTAGATTTTTAATTGACAGATATGATATACTTCAAGATTCTACTAATGAATTACAAAAGGCATCTATCAAAACTCCATTAAATAGACTTCAAGCTTTAAGTCCTTATGAATTAAATAAAAGAGTAGAGTATTTAAATCAAGCTCCTATTATGGTAGCTGTACTTTTAGATACTGAAATTACAGGAAAGAATGGAGAAAAAGGAAATGTTTGGGATGCATTAACTCCTGATGGTAAATTAAAAGAAGAGTTTGCTACACCTGAAAATATACAAACATGGGAAGAAGGAACTGGAGAAGCTTATAAAAACTTTAAAAGAAAAGTAAATAATGCTATTGTAATGGCTCATGGTAACTATGACCAATTAAGAGGTATGATGGCTAAAGAAGGAGTAGTTGGTAAAGCACTTATAATGTTTAAAGCATGGGCAGGTTCTCAGTTATATCAAAGATTTGCTATTGAACAAGATGATATTGAAACAGGAGTAAAAGGATATAAAGGTAGATATAGATCTTTTACTAAAACATCAGGTGCTATGTTTACTTCATTAGCTGGTTTTGCATTAGCAGGACCTGCAGGATTTGTTGGTGGAGCAATGCTAGGTTTTGGATTAGGAGTATATAGTGGAAACAAAAGTGATGTAGAAGTAAAAGCTAAAATGGGAATGCTTACTGAAATGTCATTCTTATTAAAAGCATTACTAAGAAAAAGTATAGGATTTCCTATAAACATGATAGCTGGTAGAGAACTTATAGCTGAAGCTGATTATTCTAAGTTGCAAGGTGATTTACAAAATAATAAATTTACAGAAAGAGATGTTAAAAATACCAAGGCTCTTATAACTGAAATGTCTATTATATTAAGTTACCTATCAATGATGATGGTTACTAAAGCATTACTATGGGATGATGATGATGAGGAAGATGACCCTAAAAGAATGCAACATAATATTATAGTAAACAGATTAAATCAATTAATAAATTCTGCTACATCATATATTAATGTTTCTGAAACTTGGAAGAATTTAGTTTCTACTACTCCTTTATTTACATTTGCAAATAATACAGTTAAACTTATGTCTGACATGAGTGAGTGGTTAGAAGGAAATGATATAGGAACTGATGGTGCTAATGGAGGAGATTCTAAACTTGCTAAAACAGCATCTAAAGTTATTCTTCCATCATTTGCAAGAGATCCATATTTAGGTTTTGGTACTGCAGCAGAAAGACAATTTACTAAAACTAATTATGATGATTGGTTTTGGGATGATGAAAAAATAGAAAGAAGAGTTATGCAAGGTAAAAGACTACAATTAAAAAGTCAATTACAAGATGAGGGATTAGATGATAAAGAAATTGAAAAAATTCTAAATAAAAGATTGCCATTACCTAAAGATATTAAAGATACTCAAAGTAGAACAGCAACTAAGAGTACTAAAAAAGAAAAGAAAGAAAAATTATCAGTACAAGAAAAAATTAGAATTAAAAGAATGGTAGATGAAGAAGTTGAAAGAATTAAAGAAGAAACAGAGGAAAATGAAAAAGAAAAATAGGCTATGAAAATAAAAAGGGAAGCCAATTACGGCTTCCCTAAACACACACTAAACACAAAAAATAAACAACAAAAAGTTATATTTTAGATTTCTTATTTTCAACCTCTCTTTGAAGATACCATAAAGCTTTTTCTAAATCTTCTATCTCTTTATTGGAATCTTTTTTACCTGCTCTTGAAATATACTTAACTACATTACCCAAACAAAATCCTAATTCCCAAGCTTCAATAACTTTAATGGCTTCATAAGGATTATGAGTTCCACCATAGTGTTGAGGGTGATTTACTTTTTCTACATAATCATCATAGGATTTATCTAATGCACTATACTTGTAATTCATTCTTAAAATTTAAAAAGGTTATATGAAATTCCTATACCAATAAATGGAGCAGGTTGTGCATTAACTAAATTAATACCATACCCTGCAAGTACTCCAACTCCAAATCTTTTAGGTTTAGGCATTGTAACTTTATAAGCTAACATTTCTGAAATTTCACAATAAGGATTCTCATTTGTAACAAAAACCTCCATTTTCTTGGTCTTTCTGTTTTTAATAAACGCTACTGAGTATTTGTTATCTAATTCTATTGAAATGTCAGACGTTTTAGAATTCACTTTTCCACTCAAATATACCCATGGACCATTAAAATCTATAAGATATTCTACTTCTTTGTTACCTGCACTATCAATATACACAATCATACTATCTGTTTCAATAATAGTATCAAACTTTACTCTTTCTTCTACTACTGTTATTATTTCAGGTTTTTGACCTTTGTATTTTTGAATTTCAGATTGTAATCTTTTTACTATTTCCTTATCAGATTTAATTTCTAAAACTTGTTTTGCATTTTGAACTTCTAATACTCCAATCTTAGATACTGCTCTACCATATTTATCTTTATAATGAGTAACTGTATCTAAAACTAAAAGTTGAGATTCATATTGATTTTTATATTTTTTTACTAACATCATATTACTGCAATCACTTATCAATAATATAATTACTGCTGCAATAAGTATAAGTATAATACTTGTATTTATATTTTTCATAATTGGAAATTTAAAAAAAGTGGGGTATTGCTACCCCACTCATCACTAAAATAACTATCTAAACTATTATGAACTTGTACTTCCAAATCCACCTTCATCTCTTTTAGTTGAATCTAATTCTTCAACAATATGAAAAGTAGGTTGATTATATTGAGTTAATACTCCTTGAGCAATTCTTTCACCTATTTTAATTTTAGATAAAGATTGTGTCATGTTACAAAGTATAACTCCAATTTCTCCTCTATAGTCTGAGTCTATAGTTCCAGGAGAATTAAAAACTTTAAGGCCTCTCTTTAATGAGATACCACTTCTATCTCTTATCTCTAATTGGAATCCACTTGGAATTGACATATATAATCCAGTTCCTATTAGTACTCTTTCAAATGGTCTAAGAACCATATATCCTTGTTGAATACTAAACTTTAAGTTTTCATTTAATGAAACTTCTTCAGAACCTTTATATAATTTAAGAAATGAATCTGCTATTAAATCAAATCCTGCTGCTCCTTCAGAACCTATAAAAGGTAGTTCTACACCTGCGTGTTTCTTTTTTACATCTATATACATAAGAAATTATTTATTTTGTACAAATCTATCATTTTTTTCATAAATAAAAAATGTTACATCACCTATTTTTTTATAAACTTTAAAAGATTCAAACCAATCTTTTATATTTCCTGATAAAAGTGATAGATTACAAAAGGCAAATACATTTTGTACATCTTTCTGTACACCATTATGTACAAGATCATAAGCTATCTTTTTGTGAACACTTGTAGGCTCTGCTTTCCACCAATGATAGGATTCATTGTTAACACCTGAGAATGCTTTAGGTTTAGTGAGAGCATATAATAAACTGCAATTCAACATCTTAGTATGATTTATTGCTGTTGCACCAACTAAATATATACTTTCAGTATCTAGTGAATCAGCTACTTCTGACATCATCATCTTAGCTAACCAGTCTACATCATCCCACTCATCTTTAGGTTTATTATTGATAGACCAGTTTTTAAATTCTTTTTTTACTTCTTCTTTAAGTTCTTGCATTCCATTAGTAAATACAGTTGCTATAATTAGAAATATAAATAGTATTCCATACCTCATAATTTAATTTTTTAGTTAAACAAAAAGGTTGGGATTTCTCCCAACCTAGATCACATTTCTACTAAATTAAAACTTATATTTTACCAAACCAAGATTCATTTTTAAAATCCTGTAGATATTCAATTATTTCATTAGCATAATTTTCTGCATCTGTAACAATTTCTTCTTCCTCATTATCTACATCCCAATTATGCAATAATAAAGAAATATGTATTGTTTCATGCATAATCCCAGTATAATCTTTATATGACCCATTCATCCTATTAAGATTTAGGAATACAAAAGCAGGATCTCCATGTTTATAATTTCCAGATTTTTTAGGAATATAATTAGATAAACCATAAATATATGCACTTTCAGTAGTTTCAGGATGCTTTAAAGCATCTTTTTTATTTAATCCATGTAGCTCATCTACCTTAAAGTAATTAAATAAATCAACTGACTTATCACCTAATATTAGTAAAAAATCTTTAAGTTTTTTAGTATAAACCATAATGCTTCAATTATATTAATCTGCTAAGCTCCATAGCTCTAATTAGTCTAGTGATACCAATACCACCACCAACTCTAGGTATAAACTTATTCAATAAAAATTCATTTAATTCTGCCATTACTCTATCATAACCAAATAACTCAAATAGTTTTTCAGAATATCTACCTTCTTCAATAGTAAAGAAAGTTTCTCTCATTTGTCTAACATCACAACTTCTTTCAGCACTACCTATAGTTTCTTGACCATGTAAAATAACATCAATTTTTCTAGCTAATCCAGATTCATGTCTAGCCATATTCCAGAATGGATTAGTTCTTTCTGGGAAGTTCATTAACAATACTGCATCAGAAACATCTTTATGTAATTTTTCTTCAGTATCATTTTCAATAATAGATACTCCATACTCATTACACACATCCTCATAGTTTCTATATTCATATCCCTTAAATCCTAAGAAATGTAATAACTCAGTTTCTGTTAATGCTAAGTCAGCCATAGTTCCAGGAAATTCAAATTCAAACATAGGAAATATTAAACAATGTCTTCCTAAGATTGGATTCTTTTCATTTCTATAACTAGTAGATACACAATAAAATCCTTTTTCATCAGGTTGAGTTAGTAACTCATGCTCCAACCACATCTGTCCTGTTTGAGGTAGTGGGTATGTGTTCTTGTTGTAATAAAAAGTACTGATGTTAAATGGATCTTCACATGCTGCTAAAATACTAAGTCTGTTTTGAGTATGAACTTCTTGGAATCCAAGTTGATCAAAAAACTCTCTTAGTTTCTTAACTACTGCTGTAAATTTTCTAGCATCAATGTGTGGGTAAAAGGGAGAATGAAGTGAATGTTTCATACAGTTCTGATTTGAAGTTTAAGAATTGCCAAATATATAAATTATTTTTTGTCTATCAAATATCTATAAGGAATAAATCCTTTAAAATTATTACACCAACCTTTTACATGTTCTAATTTTTCATTATTGTATTTCCAATCTGAATAAAAATTATATTCATCATTACTCATAGCTTTAGCACAATGTTCAAATGGAGAAAAATGACCTGACTCTAATAATCTATCATGTAACTTTAAATCATTATCATAATTAGGTTCTTTACCTTCTTCACCTACTACTGTATAAGATACTCTTGCACATCTTGCTGTAGAAACTTTTAAATTAAAAGAACTTGAAGCACTATACCATTCATCACCAAAAGGAATATGCCATTCACCAGCTTGTAATTGTTTAGGAATAGATTCATTATAAACTTCTTTCATTTTTCTTGCTAACTTTTGAATATGAATTTCAGCAGCTTCATGATCTCTTAAATCAAAAAAGTTTTCTAATCCTTCTTTTCCTGATGTCATAATTACTGTATGCCACATAAATGGTTCTAGAATTCTATTACATAGCTGTTTAGTTACAGGAATACTAT
>Ga0181344_1000162_pt1 | contig 27560 bp, 42 predicted proteins | sample Su13VDMLBDD_FD_130098 | JGI IMG/M metagenome (GOLD analysis project Ga0181344, IMG submission 130098) | Freshwater viral communities from Lake Michigan, USA - Su13.VD.MLB.D.D | ecosystem: Environmental > Aquatic > Freshwater > Lake | place: USA: Michigan | collected 2013-07-15
AACCCCGCAGGCACCAGACGGGCCTTGATTGCGCCGTCTTCGCGCACCACAGGATGCCCAGCGGCGTCGCTGTGGATCGTGCCCATGTAGGACACATCATCGGCGTCGGGATACTTGAACCGATAGGTGCCAGCCACGACATCGCCTGGCGTGTTGATGAGCGTCATCAGGTCGCGCGGCCGCCAGCTCAGGTCGTGGTCGATGAACACGATCACATCGGCCTTGGCGTCCAGCGCCTTGCGCAGCATCGTGGCTCGAGCGGCCGAGATGTACGGATTGCCGACCTCGCTGACCATCGCGTCATCCCACCCGGCGGCCTGGATGAGCGGCACAGACGCCTCAAGCGCGTCCAGACATTGCTGGTAGGGGCGCTTGATCGTCGGCAAGCAGAACACGACCTTCTTCTTTGCGTCGGACATGGCGCCCTTTTGAGAATCTTTGGCGCGGAGTCCAAAAGCCCCGCGCCGGCCGCCCTTTCGGACAGCATGAACAGCCGGCCAGCAGTTACGCCGGCCGGCCTGCGGCCATCAGGCCGCGCCCTTCCACAGGCCGAGGCCCGTCAGGCAGGCTGCCACTTCAGCGTTGAACGCCGCTTGGTTGCTCACCGCAGACGCCCAGCTCGTCGCCGAGACAAGGGACGCGGCTTGCACGGCTGCCGCGCGTTGCGTGGCCGGCGTGATGCCGTAGAAACCCATCTTGCCCGTCGCGGTGCCCAGCAGGACGCCATCGGCGGCGTTGCCTTGGAACAGGTAGAGCTCGGTGGTGGTGCTATTCGGTGCGGCCATCTTGTGGTCCTCCTATGTCAGTTGCGTCAGGCGGCCACGCGGCAGGCAAGCTCGGGATAGAGCGGTGCCCAGCCGTAGAGCACATCCAGACGGGTCGGGATGCTGTCGTTGTTGATCGTGTACTGGCGCACGACGCGGATCGAGAGGCCCAGCTCCTTGTCCGACGCGCGGCCGGCGAAGTGGACGCCGTCGGGCATCTCGAGATCGGCCATCGCCAGCGTGAACGCATTGCGGTGCATCACGATGTTCTGCGGCGACACGGTGCCCACAGCCGAAGTGCCGATGCTGAACGGGGTGACCGTCGCGGTGGCCGAGGTCGTCGGGATCGTCACGTTCTGGAACTGGCCCGCCGTGATGATCGCAGGCGACACGGACACCGAAATCGTCGAGGATCCCGTGCCGGTCACCGTCGAATTTACGACGAAGTTGCGCAGACGGTTCGACCCGTAGGCTTGGCGGTTCTGCGGGTTCACCGCGAACACGTTGCCGATGGTGATGACGTCACCCGCGCGCAGCGTCAGACCACCACCGTGCGTCAGGGTGATGGTCGACGACGATGCCCAGCCCGAGGAGATGCCGATGGAGGTCGTGTTCGCCGTCAGCGTCGAAGCGGTCGTGGTCCAGGCGCCGAAGGTCTGCGCCCCGACGTTCTGATCCATCTTCCACTTCATGCCGGCGCTGTCCACGCCCATCAGGCCCTTCTCAAACTGGTCGGAAACCTGCTTGGCGGGGTTAAAAAGGCCCTTCAGGCTGTCCACGATGGTCGCCGAGGTGAACGGCTCGACCAGGCACGAACGCCGGCCGTCGCGCGGGGCGCCTTCGGCGTCCAGATACGCCTGCGCCGTCAAGTACGTCAGCAGCGAGGTCGGCGGGGTGCCGGCCGTGCCCACGATGTTGGCGGTCTTCAGGCGGGCCATGCCCAAGCCGTCGTAGTCGATCTTGTTGGCGATCGCGGCCACGGCGGGCTTGAGCACGCGGTCGCTGAACATGTCCAGCGACAGGGCCAGATCCTGCGTCGTGAACTGCGTGTCCACGTGGAACTGCGTGTCGAGCGTAACGGGCACGCTCGTCTCGTTGAAGTCTTCCACGTTCAGGTTCGGTCCGGTCGTGCCGATGAAACGGCCCGGACGACGCACGTTGACCGTCGCGCCGATCTTGGCGCCCACCACGGCGAACTGGTCGTCGTAGTTGCGGTCCACCTCACCCGTGAAGGTGAGTTCGTTCTCGAGGACCATCAAGGCCTCGTTGGTGATCTTGCTGATGGTGAGCAAGGTGTTGCTCATGGCGATTCCTCTCGGTGTGTGTGATAAATCTCAGCCTGCGGCTTCGATTCACTTGATCTTGCCGGCCCTGCGCATCTGCTTCCACTGTTGGTAACTGCCCCGAAATTCTCCGGTGCTGTCCACCTCAGCGGCAGCGCCCGCTGCCACGGCCTTGATGGGGGTGATCGGGGCGGCTGCGCGCGGCCTGAGCACGGCGGCCACAGGTGCAGGCGCGGGCGCCTCGGTCGTGTTAGGTCTGCCGGCCTCGAACCGGCCTTCCAGCTTGCCGATCTCGCGCAGTTGCGCGGCGACCGTCATGCCGGCGAGTTTTTTGCCCAGTTCCGGGTTCTCTGCAAGGTGGTACAGAATCCTCGGCCCGACCTCGGACTCAAGGATGGCGTCGCGCACGGCATCGGTGACCTGAACCTCCGAGGAGGTCACCATGTCACCAAAGTCGGGCATCTCGGCCTTGGCCTTCGTCACGCGGTCAGCCCAAGCGGTGATGACCTGCTGGCGCGTTTCGTTGGCCTTGCGATCTGCTTCTTCGGCCTTGACGCGCTTGACCGCCTGGTCGGATGACCACTTGGCAAGCGCTCTCGCGTACTCAAAAGCATCGCTGAAGTCACCCGGCTGCGGCTCGGCGTCTGCCTGCGCGACCTGCGCGGGCTGGGCCGGCTCTGCGGCAGGCGCCTGTCCCTGTTGCAGCGCCTGGAGTTTCGCCTCCAGCTCTCGGACTCGGGCGGCCTCGGCTTCGGCTTTCGCCTCGGCTTCCTTGCGCGCCTTCGTCAGATCGCTGAAACGTCGCTCCAGCTTCGGATTGGGCCTTCTCTCGGGTTCGGGCTGCGCTTCCGCTTCGGTCTGCTCGGGTGCCGGCTCACTCTGGGCCTGCGCTTCGGCGGCCGGTTCCGGGGTCGGATCGGCTGCGGGCGGCGTCGGCTCAGCTAAGCCCATGCGCTTGAGCTGAAATTCGGCCAGATTGTCGCTCGTCACGACATGCTGGGCCTGGGGACGTTCTGCGGTTGCTGCTTCTGTCATCGGTTGTCCGAAGGATTTGCCGGCATATCCTGCCGTGGGATTTCAATATGGTACGACAGATTCTTTCACTGTCAATTTACTGGCGAATGATGAACGGATTGCCGGTGTCGCCGACATCCTGCTCGGCATACACGGCAGACGCCGCGAGCTCAATGTCTCTGCGCTGAATCTCTGCCCGCAGCGCGCTCAGATCGACGCCGGCGAGGATCAGCTTGGTCATCGCATCCAGTTCGGCCTTGTTCTGACCGGCGATGGCTTGCACCGCAGTCTGGTTGGCCCGCGCCTCGTTGATCGTGTCGGTGTTGTGCGCCCTGCTGGTGAGCTGCATCAGCATGCGGCGGTCAGCGCCCTCTTGCTTGATGCCCTCGACATCCTGGCGCGTCTTGATCGCCATCTGCATGGCCTGCAGCTGCTGCTGCATGTCCTCAATCATCGCCTTCGACTGCGCAAGCTGCATCTGCACCTGGGGCGGGACATCGGATTTCTCGTCAATCTGCGCCAGCGGGTTCACCGCAGCCAGCCGGTCTGCGATGACCTCGGCGCCGGGAAAGTCCATGTTGCGGAACACCAGATCGCCAGCGGCCTGGAACAGTTGCTCGTTCGCGCCCAGCAGCGGCAGCATGGCTTCGACTGCCTGCATGCGCTTGCTCTGGTAGCCCGGTCCGGTGTCCATCACCACATCGAACTCGCCCACGGTGACATCGTTGACGACCTTGAATGCGCCCATCGCTTCCTGCACGCGCTCATTGATCGTCACCAGATCGGGCTGGCCGTCGGTGCCGATGATGCGCATGACGCGCTGCTCGCTGTAGACGTAGGGCACGAGGTCCAGAATGATCTTGCCCGTGTGCCGGATGCTGCGCGTCAGGTTGTCGTAGAAATGGAAGTTCGTCATGTCGATCTGCTGCTGCTGACCGGACAACGCCTTCCCTGAGATATTCCCCGTGGGCAGTTGCGACGGGTCCATGATGCCGATGACCGTCTGCAGGTCGAACGCGACTGTCTCTGCCGCAGCCAGCACGCCAGATGGAGGCGGTTCGGGCTGCAGGCGGGTCGGGGGCGGCGCCTGGCGCCCCTCGATGTCGGTCTGCTTGTAGCGCAACACCGGGGCCGAGCGCGTGTTCGCCTGCGCCCACTCGGTCTCATGGCCCTCATCTTGGCCCTCGGCGAGCAGCCACTTGGCCTTCGGCGCAAGCGCGACACTCTCGGTCATGCTGGTGCGCCAGAAGTTGTACATCCGCTGCGGGTCTTTGGCGTAGCGCACCAAGCCGATCTTCTTGCGCTTGTCCTCGACCGTCAGGCGCATGCCGTAGACGGGCACGACGGGGATGTAACGCCCGTCGAGATCGCGCTCCTCGAGCACCTGCAGCGCGGTGAGCTTGCACCACTTGAGCTGCTTCTTGACCGACGGCCGGCGCGCGACAATGTACACGCCGTCCTGCAGCATGACCTCCTCGCTCGGGGCCTCGCTGGCGAACACGCGCGTGCCATCGGACAGCAGCAGCAGCTGGTCGGCCTTGCGCTCAAAGTGGAAGTATTCGGCCACGCGGATGTCCTCGCGCATGATCCACTCGGCGTTCGCATCTCCCGTGCTGCGAGCTAGGAATCCGGTGCCGTCATCCGCGTCGGGGTACATCGCGCGGAACTCGGTCTTCGACATCACGCTGGTCACCAGGCACTGCTCGGCGTCGCTGCCGTCAGGCGCGGTGCTGTGCGGGTCGAAATACACGGTGAACGGGTTGTCGATGGGCTGGATGAAAATTTCCTGCTCAAACGAGTCCTCGCGCACATAGTCCGTCACGATGCGCCAGTAACCCCAGCCCATCCGCACGGCGTACTCAAAGGCGTGGTCGTAGGCCGCGTCGGCGTTGCTGTTGACCTCGATGTGCCGCGTGATGCCCTCGAGCACCTGGGCCACCTTCGCGTCGGCCGCCGTGTTCGTCGGATGAACCTTGATGCGCGGGCGCTGCTGGCGCTGTTGGTTGCAGACCTGGCGCACGTAAGCATCGACCTTGTTGATCGTCAGGCACGGCCTGGCCTCGAGGTTGCGCGAGTTCTGGAGCTCCACCGGCCACTGGTCGCCGGCTGAGAATTTCAGATCCTCGAGCGCCTCGCGGCGGTTCGCGCTGTCGGCTTCGGCCACCGTGCGCAGCAGTTTCATTGCGGCGCTGATGCGCGGGTCATCGCTCATGTCGGCGGTCTGGTAGGCCATCGTAGGCTCCTGTGTGTGGTTCGGTGGGCCGGATCAGCCCATCCAGGCGTGCGAGTCAGCGCGCACGAACTGCGGCTGCGGCACGCGGCGCTGCGCCCTGCGCGGCTCGCGGATCATCAGCCCGATGTAGCGGAATGCGTCTGCACCGTGGCTGTACTGGTCATGCAGCGGGTTGCGGCTGAACTGGCCCGTGTCGGGATCGACCTCATAGCGGTAGTGACGCAGGCAGTTCAGGCCCTCGCCGGCATTCTCGCGGTCGAACCAGCAGTTGGCGAAGATGGTGCGCGCTGCGTTGATGCTGTCGGCAACGGGCACCTTGGGCAAGATGGACACATGATGCCCAGCTGCGCGCACGATCTCCTCGATGCTGCGCCCGTTGGCGGCCAGCGTCTTGTTCTGCGCGTCGTGCGGCAGGTGCATCGTGTCGTAGACGTAGCCGAACTTCTGCAGCTCAGCCAAGTAATACGTGATGGTCTTCTGGCTGTCCTCGATGTACCGGATCAGCCGCGTTTCCATGCCAATGAACTGCACGAACCAGATCGCCGTCTGGTCGCTCCAGCCCAAGTCCCACACCGCATGCACAGGCTTGACGGGATCGTAGGGCACGCGCCCGATGCGGCCATCGATGTCGGCCATCTCAAGTTCGCGGGCGAAGATCGCGCCATCCACCGTCTGCCGGCAGACGCCTTCCCACACGGTTGCGTAGGCCGCAGGATCACGCGCTTTCAGCGCGTCTTTCTCGGCGCGCAGCGTTTCAGGAAACCACGGGTTGTCAGACCAGTTGATCTTCTGCACCACCGCGTTCGGCGGCGGGCTGACGACGAACCGCTGGTAGGTCTCGTCCTGCTCGAGCTCGGGGTTGAACGACACCCAGATTTCTGAGTGTTCCTTGCGGATGGTCGGGATGAGCACGTTCCAGCTCATGCGGCTGACGGTCTGCGCTTCCTCGACCCAGCAGATGTCCACGCCCTCAAACGACTTGATGTTGCTGATGTTGTTCTTCAGGCCCACGAAGAAGAACTCGCTGCCATTCAGACCGCGAATGCTGCTCTGCGTGACCTCAAACAGACCCATCATGCCCATCGCGGTGATCTGATCCACCAGCAGTTTGTGGACCGAATCGCGGATGCTGGTCTGAAACTCTCGAGCGCACAGGATGCGCACCGGGGCCTGGGCGGCTTTGATTAACAGCGCCCGAGCGATGCCCCAGGATTTCGCGCCGCCTCGCCCGCCATACAGCACGCGATAGCGCGACCGGGGCGGGTCGAACAGGCAGGACAGCTTTTCAGGGAAGACGGCCTGGGCTTCCATCGGCGACCTCGGGCGCGGCCGCCGGCGCGGCGCTGGGCGTCGAGCCTGGCCGGATGAACTCCACGCGGATGCCGGCCAGTAGGGGCGACCCGTCTTCGTTGGCGACGGTCATGGCCTGCACGGATTTGCCGTCCACGCGGTCAATGAGCTCCTTGATCGCCCACGCCTCGCCCTCCTCGGCCTTGCTCACCAGTTGCTCGGCGATCTTGCGCAGGCGAGTTGGATCTTGCGTGAGCACCAGGCGCAGCTTGTCGTAAAACATCCGCTGCTTGGCGCCGTTGGCATTTCCGAAGGGTGCTCCCATTGTGCAATGCGCAAATCCTTGCGCTGTTTACTTTTTCTTCGCCGGCTTTGCCGCCGCCCGTTTCGTCGCGTAAGCGATAGCAATGGCCTGCTTCGGCGGCTTGCCGTGGGCAATTTCGGTCTTCACGTTCTTTTTGAACGCGGCCTCGGACTTCGACTTCACCAGCGGCATCTCGGTTCCTCTCAGCGCTTCTTAGCGGTCTTCGCCGACTCGCGGAACGCCTCGGCAGTCGGTGCACCCTTGGCGCCAGGCTTGCGCATGCGCTCAGGCGTCTTGCCGGCGGCCTTCTGCGCTTCAATGCGCTCGCGCTTGGCGTGGATGTTGGCGTAGAGGCCGGGAGGGGTTTTCAGCGGCATGTCGATTCCGATGCTGATTCTGGCGCGCGGTCAGCACTTCCAACGCTTCAGCGCCGCCTTGGCACGTTCGCCGTCCTTGGCCTTGGCCGCGACAGCGCCCATACGGGCACAGAAACTGGCCTTGCGGCCCTTGTCGGCCTCGGTCTTGGGGTTCGGCGCTGGCGGCTTCAGGTTGCTGCCGGTGGCCGCATTGTACTTCGCTCGACCCTTGGCGGTCAGCCCAGCTCCTTGGCTGGCCGGCAGTTTCTCACCGCGACCGACGCTCAGGCTGACCGATTTCTTGGTCACGCGGCGCCCTTCCAAAGCCCGAGGCCGGTGAGCGTAGCGGCGACCTCCGCATTGAACGCGGCCTGATTCGACACGACGCTGGCCCAGCTGGTGGCGCTCACAACGCTGGCGGCTTGGAGCGCGGCGGCTCGCTGAACCACGGGCGTCTTGCCGTAAAAACCGACAGTGCCTGCCGGCGTGGCGGTCGCTGCTGCGCCGATGATAGCGCCGTCGAGCTCGGGGTCGCTGTATGCGACGCCTACTGCGATGCTGTTGGTCATGGTGTGTTCCTCTCAGGTGATCGATTTTGCCGGATTATGCCGCCTTCGCCTGCTCGTTGTCGAATTCCACGACAGCGCAGACATCGGCCTCTTGGATGATCTGGTAATCCTGGCCGTCGAATCGCTGCGTCGGCCAGTTCAGGTAATCGCCGTTTCCGTACTTGACGAAATCGCCCACCTTGGCCTGCTCCACCAGCGGCCCCACGGCGACGATAGTGCCCTCGTTGAACGGCTCGCGGTTCACCACATGGATGATGTCGCTCAGGTGTCGAGCTCGAGGTTTGACCACGATGCGGTCGCGCAGAGGTCGGATCGGACAGGTCATGCTGGTTTGGTCTTTGGCGGCCTGCCGCGTCGTTTGGGCGGCGGCTCAGCCTGCGGAGTGGTCAGGCTCATGATGGGGAGTTCGCTCGGGCGATACTCGCCGCACCAATCGGTGTGGTGCTTGGTCACGATCTGCGGATACCGCCGGCACTGGCCCAGCACAGGGTCCGGGGACCACCATCGGCAGGAACCGCAGTTCATCGAAACGCCACCCGCGTGGGTCAGCCGGGCTGATGCGATTTGCGCCCGTGGACGTACTGCACGCCGCTGTGGCTGCCGCCCGCGAAGCGGTTGTCGGGGCCGCAACGGTCCATGACGCCCATGCCGACGCCGGCCTTGGTGGCCCCGGAGCGTCCAGCGGTTGCTTGCGCGGGAATCTTGGCCTGGACGCCGTAGCCGGCGGGTTGCATGTAGGGGTTGCCCTTGGATTTCATGGTGGTGCTCCTTGAGGGAATGTGATCGGTGGCGCCAGCTCGGCGCGGTCAATTCAGAAATCGCAGCTTGTACAGCGTGGAATCGATGAGTGCTGCGATCTCATCGACCAGATTCTGCAGTTCAGTATCCTGCGGCAAGTGCTCGCGGGATTCCGAAACGAAGGATTGCATTTTCTTCAGATATTCGATGGGGTCACCCGCGCCAAATCGCAGTTTCTCATGCGCACCCATATACGCCTCGGCCAGCGCATCGGTTTTCTGCACGATACCATCGTAATACTCGCCCAGCGCGGTGTGCTTGGAGAAACTGTCGGTTTCCCAATGCATCAGGTGCGCATCGACGCTCGAGCGCAGCAGGAACATGACGAAGGTGGCGACGTCGTGGGTCATCGGAGGCGGCCAGCGAGGCGCAGCGTAGGTGGGCTTATAGCACGGCCCAGCGCAGGGGTGCAAGAGGTGTTGCAAAAATGCACGATGCACGGATAAGTTAGTGACCGCTCACGGGGAGACTAGGGGAGGGTTGAACCATTTACAGGGTATCGCGTGCGGGCGCGCGGGTGACGTATATAACCGGATAACCCTCCCCAACCCTCCCCTTGCCTCATTTTTAAGCGTTTTCCAGCCCCTTGGCCTTCTCCGCGGCCGTCAAGTCCAAGCCCTTGACCGTCATCACGCCAGCCCGCTTCACCTTCTGCAATCCGGGTACAACGCTCATCTTCTCACCCCACACCGTCTGCGAAGGCTCATGCTCGCCCCTGGCGCGCTTCCAGCGCCTGAAGCTGGCGTACAGATCCGACGACTTGGCGAACGTGCCATTCTCGACCTTGCAGCATTCCTCCATCCACATGGCGATGTCGTCGTGCTCGGCCATATAGTCGCGGCTGGCGTCCTCCACGTTGCCAGGAATCGCCAAGCCGTCCGCGTACCACTTGCGCGCCCCGTCGATGATCCAGGCCATGATGCCGGGCGCCTCGGCCTTCAATTTCTCGGGCAACTTGATGTCCTTGGCGCGGCCCTCAAACTTCTGCAGGAACGGCAGCAGCACCATGCGGCGGGCCATCGCAGGGTCGCCGCCCTTGAGCCGTGGCTTGTGGTTGCCAGCGATCAGGTGCTTGTGGCTCATGGTGAACGTGAAGTTGTCCTGCCGCATGAACCGCGCCGTCAGTGTTTCGTCCCCGGTGAGCTCCTTGATCCGCGCCTCGGCCCAGAAACTTCCCTCCTCGAGCTCATTGCTGACCGCCAGGCGCTTGCCGTGCAGCTGGGCCAGCTCGGTCGGATGCCGGTCGGTCTTGGTCATCATCAGCACTGTCGTGGGCAGCTTCAGCGCGTAAGAACCCATGATCCACATGAGTATGTCCAGCAGCGTGGATTTACCGTTGCTACCCTGACCGTGGGCAAAAAACAGTTTCTGCTCGCGCCTGTCTCCCGAGAGGCAATACCCGCACATGCGCTGCACAAACTCGATTGTGTCGGCGTCGTTGTTGAATACGTCGGATATGAACCGCAACCAGTTTTCTGTCGTCTGCTGATTATCTGGCGATACTCTGGCAATCTGCGTCAGATACTGTGCGCGATTGCGTTCGTGCAGTTTTCCGGTGCGTAGATCGACCAGACCTGCAGGCGTGTTCAGCATCAGCGGGTCGTTGTCCCACTGCGATGCTGGCACCACGATATTGGGGTCGGACTGTGCGAGGAACAGCAGCGCGTTGACTGTTTTGGCGCTGGTGATGGCCTTGCGCACCTTGGCGTCAGCCAACATCGCCTGCGACCGGGCCGCCTTGCGGGCGAGGTCGAACCGGATTAGGTGCTCGTCTCGTTTCCAGTGCGTGCCCTCGTCGTGCATCCAGCCCATGCCTGGCGTCCACCGCAGGCCGGCCCCGTACTGCGCCACGAACTCGAGCGCAAGCGAGTCGTCGGAGAACTCGGGCGGCAGGGGTTCGACTTCGCCGGTTTCAGGGTCGATGATTTCGGTCGCTTGGGGCGGTGCGGGCAGGGCCGGGGGCGTCGGGGCAGCGGGTGCCCAGACGGACGCACGCGGCACCATCCACGCCTTGCACGCCTGCCACGAATCGAACCCGGCATCAGCCGCATCCCACCCATCAGGCTGGCCCGATACGTCCAGCACCTTGACCTCGGCTGCATCCCCGGCAATGATCTGTGCCACACGCTGCATGGCCTTTTTGCCAGGCTCATCTGCGTCTGGCCACAGGAGCACCTTGCGGCCCTTCAGCGGCGTCCAGTCGGCTTTGTCCACCGCCATCGCGCCTGCCGGCCATGTGACCACCGCATATGGCGTGGCGAACCTGCGCGCAGCGTCTGCGGCCTTCTCGCCCTCTACCACCAGCACAGCAGCATCAGGACGCGCCTCGAGCTCCTGCAGCCCATACAGCGGCCTCGGAGCGGGCCACTGGCCCATGCCCCAAGCATCCCCGTCCCATGTCCACGGGATGATCTGCTTTCGGTCTCCTGCAGGGTCGTAACGTGCAACGTAGCCCAGCACCTCGCCGTTGCCGTCGAAGTACGTCCACCGCTGCGATGGCTTGCCCAAGTGCGGATGCACGCAAACGCAGTCTGCGCTGGCCTCTGGAACGGGCGTTACCACGCGCCGAGCTGGCTCTGCTGGCGGCTGCGGCCGATGCGTGCCGTTGACGCGAGCAACTGGCTTGGATTCGCCGCCGAGCTGCCAGAACGCATCGCCCATCGGCAGGCCGTGGATGGCCGCGTACAAGCTGATGAGGTCGCTGCCGTGATCGCCTGTAGCGAAGTCCGACCACGCACCTGTGGTGATGTTGACCTTGAGCGACTGACCGGAAGCCCCGCTGAGGTCTCCAGCCACCCATGCAGTGCCGCGTTTGCGGCCTCCGGGTAGCCAGGATGCGAGGTGAGATTCAGCCGATGCGAGCAGTTGACGGGCCAGGCCGTCGAAGTCGAGGCCGGCCATGGTCAGATCGGATCAGGGTCAGCAGCAGGAACCAGCCACATCATGTCTGGGTCGTTGTGCGTGACGTTCTCTTTCGCCTCGTCACAGAACTCCCACGCCAACCCCCATGCTCGCACCTGTTCCGGGGTCGGCTTCTGCTGCCGGTTCCACATAACCGTAAGGATTCCCTTATGGTCATAGATCGCATCGATCAGCGTCGATGCTTGTTGTTCAGAAATCCCGTAAATCGCGCAGAAACAGTAACGGGCTTTCTTCAGGCGGTCAACCCGCCATCCCTCGGTCTCCGACCGATTGGCACTGATGAGCATGGCTCACTCCTTCGGGCACTACGGTTGCGCTGCTGCGCGCCCGCTGGCCGGCCCAAACAACCAGCGGGGGATGGTCAGTATAGCCCGCACCAGCAGGCCATCGTCAAGCGTCAGAACGGGATATCCGAATCCATGTCATCAAACGCCGTGCCGGTCTTTACCGCAGCGCGCGGCACAGGCGGCACCGGGGCGCGGTCATGGATCACGGCTCGAGGTGCTGGCGCTGCCACAGGAGCCGACGCAGGCGCATATGCCGGCTGGGCATCCTTCGGCTGCACGCTGAGGGACATGTACTTCTGCCCCTCGAGCTTCGTCCCCTCGCGGCCTTCGCGGAGCCAGCCACTGATCCAGTATTCAACGCCGGCCACGTTGATGCTGCCCCGGTAATCCGGCCTCGATTCGTTGCCCTGCTTGTCGTTGCGGGCCAGAATCCCGCGATTCGTGTTCTCATACGTCGTCATCTATCGTCTCTCTGCGGCGCTGCCGCTGGTTGATGGGCCTGCGCCCGAGGTGAAACTGATGGCAGAAAGTGCAGTGGTACACCTGCCGAGACTTGCCGCGCCTGGTGCCACGCACGGCGACGAGCTGGGCCTGAGTGAACGATGAAAAACTGACCTTACCATCGCACGCCGACGCCCGGTACGTGTCGCGTGGTGAGTGCGCTGGCTGGTGGTCGCTCACGGCTCCCCCAGCAACACTAGCGCATCCTCCACCGACTGCACGATCCCCGCAACGCCGCCGTTGGCCTGGCACGCGCCGATGAGCATCTCCTGCTCGATGGTGCCCTTGCGCACACCGGGCCGCTTGCACTCCAGCAGGAACAGCCTGCCATCGGTGAGCTGCCCGAGGTAATCGCTTGCGCCCTTGGTGCGCCCAGGCTCGCCCCGCATGTACAGCCGGTAGAACACCGTGTAGCGGTCACCGTCCTGCACCGCGCCAGAGTTCAGGCGCATGAACCACGCCACGCGCCGATGCGCCCGCAGCAGGTCGAACACCGCGCGCATGACATCGGCTTCAGTGGCGTCTGTGCTGGGCTGGCGTTTGGCTCGAGGTTTTGGCGGTGGCGGTGCATTGAGCTCGACCCGTGGCCGGTCGCTGAGGGCGGCGTAGAGGTCCATGCTCGCCTGGTTGCGGGCGATGGTTTCGCGGAGGGTTTCGCGGCGGCGGGTCATGCGAAGAGGTCTTCGGTCTGAGCGTCGAACCTGAAACCCTGCGCGGCCGCCGCCACGTTCTTCACAGCCTGCCGAAAGTAGCTGGGCTTCAGTTCCGCGCCGATGCCGCGCCGCCCCAGCAGAACCGGAACATACACCTCGGAACCGACGCCCATGAACGGCGTGAATACCGTCTCGCCAGGGTTGCTGCGCAGGACCACGCATCGCTCGATCACATCCAGTTGCAGCGGGTGAACGTGCTTCTCGTCTTCGCTGTCGCGCGCCTCTTGGTACGGCAGGACGCGATTGAACCGCACATCATCCCACATGCAATCGGCGTACTGACGCCAGATCCAGTGCGAAAAACGGTTTTCTGTCTGCTTACCTGTCCAGCCTCGGTACGACAGGACATCGGCCGGAGGCGAGCGTTCGCCCGCGTAATCCAGCATGCCCACAGGATGTGCAACCGGGACAGGGTTCTTGCCAGCGCGCCGGAACAGCAGCAGGTAATCACCACTCGCCACTCCGCAATCGAGCGAGTCCTCGCACAGCGAGGCGTGCGCTAGGTTTTTCTGCATGGTGCGCAGGCGCACCTCGAGCGGCTCTTTCCAGATCATGTGCCGGCCGGCGTAGTGCCACCCCAGGCGCTCGTGCAACCGAATCACATCGCCCGGAAAGTCGATGTAACTATCCGTCCCGCTGTTGCTGCGCGGCACATCCATCACATGCACGCAGGACATACGACCCGGCATCGTCACGCGCGCCAGCTCCTGCACGACGAACGCATACTGATCCATAAACTCGCCGTAGTCGGAGCAGTTCGACAGATCGCGGTCGTCGCTGCTGTAGTGGTACAGGCCGCCGAACGGTGGCGAGTAGACCGACAGATGCACAGCTTCCTTCGGAAGCGCCTGCAGTACCTCCACGCAGTCACCGTTGTAGATCGCGTAGCGATCCGTAATCACTTGGTCTCGACAAGCCATGACGGCACCTCCAGTTGTTGGGTGAATTTCGACGCGCGCTCGATGGCAAGAGCCGCGTTCATCTCGGACACGAGATTGGCAAACATGCGGTCGGCCTGCGTGGCCTTACGCTGCAGATTGGAGAGCACGCCACGCTCACCCTCCGTGGTGATGATGTCCACATGCACGGGACGCTTCTGACCGAAGCGCCAGCAGCGCCGCACACCTTGGTAATACTGCTCGAACGAGTGAGACGGGAAGAAGGTCATGTGCGCGCAGTGCTGGAAGTTCAGACCCCATGCCCCGATGGCCGGCTTCGTCACCAGCACGCGGGCCTGGTTGCGCGCAAAGGCGAGCAATTTCTCCTCCTTCGCGTCATCGGAGTCCGAACCGCTGACCTGAATGGCGTCAGGAATCAGGCGCTCGAGCATGTCGCCTTCCGCGTTCAGGTGGCACCATACCATCGCAGGCTGGCCGGTGTCGCGCACCAGCGAAGCCGCGCGCTCGCACCGTTCGTCGATGGTTCTCCTGCGCTCGTCTCGCTGTTCCTTCAGGCCAACAGCCGGAAGCGCAAATAGCATGCCGTCGGCAAGTGTGTTCGCCTCTACCATGTGTTCCTGCTCGATCAGTTCCGGCAGCACGAAGCGCGTGTCATCGAACCCCAGATCGGACGGCCTGCGGATAGCGCGAGCCCACGAGCACACCCAGCGCCAGAACGGTAGCTCCGCGTGCCCCTTCAACCGCCACTTGATAACCTCACCGCGCATGCGACCGGTGGCGCTGTTGTTCAGATCGTTCTTGAAGAACCGATTGAGCATGTCCATGTGCCCGAGGTATCCAAGCGCCTCGGAGGATGTGCCCAGTTCGGTGAAGTCGTTCGGCGCAGCCGTCGCGGTAGCGAGCAGGCGATACGGCAGCTTGCGCGAGAAGGTCGTGATGGCCAACCGGGTCGCACCGTCGAAGCTCTTGAGAATGCTCGACTCGTCACACGCGATGCCGACGAAGTTGTCCGAGTCGAACAGGTGGAGTTTCTCGTAGTTCGCAATCGTGATGCCACGATGCACCGTGCCATCGCGCGAAACCTTGGCCTCGATCCCAAACCGCTCTGCCTCGGCCTGAATCTGGTGCGTCACGGCCAGCGGAGTGAGCAGCAGAACGTTCCCGTTCGTCTTGCGCACCACGTTGTCTGACCACACCAGCTCCATGGCAGTCTTGCCCAGCCCGCAGTCCGCGAAGATCGCGGCCCTGCCCTTGCGCAGCGCCCACTCGACCAGAGAGGCCTGGAAGTCGAAGAGCCACGATGGCATCGCCAAAGGCGCGAACCCGTGCTCTCCGTCTATCTGTGCCTTGCGGTCAAGGAACGCGGCGTAGTCTGACGCCGATTGGTTTTGCACTCTCTCTCCTTCCATGCGGCACCTTGCCGCGTTGATAAATCGTCACCGTGAACCCACGAACGCCACCGTCAGAAACACCCCGGCGTGCTGCAGTTTCACTAGCGCCGGGATGCCTCGCCTCCTCCAGTTCGCCACCCGCTGCGGGCCGCCCGAGCCGTAGCCGAGCCTGCGCGCCAGAGCAGTCGGGCCGCCGAGGTTGTCGATGATTTCGGAGTCAGGGTGCAGTGCGTGGTGGCTCACGCTGTGAGCCAGTGGGGGTGATATCGTCATGGGATGGGACTGTAACACGGCGTGGATAGGGATTGGAATGGGCGCGCATCGTGCATGGCGTAAAACCCTGCTATTCTGTCGGAATAGGGGTTGACGGGATAAACGGATCGTTTATAGTTCAGTCCATCGACACACCAACCGGAGCACGACATGGCATACGGCAAGCAAACCACCTCAGTCGCTGAACAACAAGCCGCCGAGCGTGGAATCACGTTGTTCAAGATTGGCGACACAGTAATCACCAACCACGGCCACAAGGGCACGATTTCAGAAGTGACCGCCTACGGGAGCGGTGAGCGGCTGTTCTGGAACATGTGCGATTACACGTTGGCCGGCGAGGCGTTCGGCTCCACCGGCATGCAGGTTGACTTCATCGACGCACACTTCACCAACGGTGGCTGCATCAAGACGGCGGCCTAGCCACACCCCCGCTGCGGTGCCAGCGGCCTGCCCCGAGGCAGGCCAGTGTCACCCCGACACGCAACAGGAGCCCCCATGCACTACACCACCCTCGGCCCCGGCGACAACGCCACGTGGCCCGCGCACATCGTCGCCAACGACCCCCGCGAAATCGGCATCGAAGACGATGGCCTCGCCCAATGGGAGGCTGACGAAATCGCCGCCGAGCAGATCGCCAGCACCGCCGCCGCCGTGGTGGATTGGCTGGGCAACGTCTGCAACGACGATGCCAGCAGCAAGCCCGTCGAGACGCACCTGATCTCCGACGCCCAGCTGCAAGACGCGCCTGCCGCCGTGCTGCTGGCCTGCATCATGACCGGCACCGACCGGCAAGCGACGTTTGCGAGGATGTTCCTGCGGGATCGTTTCCAGGCGGCCCGCAAGGACGAGATTACTGAGCGCAGCGCCGAGCTGTACGAAGCGGCGAACCCCACCTACAACGAGGAGTAACCCAGCATGACCACCAGCATCAGCATCCACAACGTCTCGGCCATCAAGGCCGGCCCGGTGCGCACCGAACGCCACCGATACGCCCCGTGCGAAGAGTACTTCGTGCGCACCATCGAAATCGTTGACGACAAGGGGCACAGGTTCCTCCTGACGCTGTTCGGCGATCTGATGGTCGGCCTCGCCATCGAGATGCCCGCGCCCGTCGCTCTCGCCCAGGAGGCCGCATGACCACCGACACCACCACCCTTGAGCAACGCACCGACGAGTGGCTGCAGGCCCGCGTGGGCAAGGTCACGGCATCGCAGATGAAGCACGTTCTGTCGAAGACCCAGAAGGGCCTCCCCACTGCCGCCCGCACGACGTACCTCTGGCAACAAGTCATCGAACGCCTGACCGGCCAGCCCGCGCCCGTGGCCCGCACGATGGCGATGCAATGGGGCACCGATCAGGAGCCCTTCGCGCTGCAGGCGTACAACGAGGCGCACCTCGTCAACGTCGAGGCTGTCGGCTTCGTCCAGCACCCGACGCTGGCCGTGGGCTGCAGCCCGGACGGGCTCGTCACCGAAGACATGGCATCGACCGGATTAGTGGAGATCAAGTGCCCATTCAACAGCGCCGTGCATCTCGAGACCTGGCTCTCCGGGATGCCCGAGGAGCACATGGCCCAGGTGCAGGGGCAGATGTGGATCACCGGCCGCGAGTGGTGCGATTTCGTGTCGTTCGACCCGCGCATGCCCGCCGACCTGCAGCTCTACGTCCAGCGGGTTCAGCGTAATCCCGAATTCATCGCGGGCCTGGAACGCGAGATCATCACGTTCCTAGGCGAGGTCGATGCCATCGTGCAGAAGCTGCAGGCGAAGACCTCGTTTTGATCCTGTTTGGCGCTAGAGGCAAATTTGGTTCTAGCGCCAAGGAAACCATAAATCACCCACCGGAGTCACACATATGACTGCTCTCGTACCCGTCTCTGAAATTGAACGCATGGCCGCATCGGTCGCCAAGTCCGGCCTGTTCGGCATGAAAACCCCAGAGCAGGCGATGGCCCTTATGCTTATCGCGCAGGCTGAGGGCATGCACCCAGCCAAGGCGGTGCAAGAGTTCCACATCATCAACGGCAGGCCCGCCCTCAAGGCCGACGCCATGCTGGCCCGGTTTCAGGCCGCAGGCGGGTCGGTGCGCTGGGGCACATACACCGAGCAGACCGTCTCTGGCACGTTTGCCCATCCGCAGGGCGGCAGCGTCGAGATTGAATGGACATACGCGATGGCCGAGCGCGCTGGGCTGACGAAGAACCCGACATGGCGGCAGTACCCGCGCCAGATGCTGCGCGCCCGCGTGGTATCCGAAGGCATCCGCACGGTGTTTCCCGGCGTGGTTGTCGGCGCGTACACCGAAGAGGAAGCGCACGACATGGCCCCGCCTTCGCGCCAGCAGGTCGTGGAAATCGTTCCTGCCGCTCCCGAGTCCGAACCCGCCGACCTCCTCGCCGCCATCGACGCCGCGCAGACAGTCGAAGCCCTGAACGCCCTCAAGCCCCGCATCCGCACGCTGCCGGCCGACCTCCGAGCCGAGATCACCGACGCCGCAAAGCAACGCGCCCAGCAGATCCGCGACGCTCAGACCGTGGAGGCCAGCGATGATCCGATCTGACATCACCACCGAGCCCCAAGCGGGGCCATACAGTGTGCGCAAGGTCGGCGAGCGCTGGCTCGTCGTGCGCCAGATCGCGGGCGTCGATGCCATGACAGTGGTAGCCGACTGCCGCACCGAGCAGTCCGCCCGCAGCGTGGCAGACGAGTTCAACGAGATGCGTACCCGATACGAGGGGAACCGCCATGTATGACCGCCACCCGTACACCCGCGAGCAGCGGCCGCAGCGCCGCCCGCTGGCCGACATCGCCTTGGCCATCGCCATCGGTTCCGGCCTGGCGTGGTGGCTCGTGAGGTGGGCCGCAGCATGAACGCCACGCACGTAACCCCCCGCATGCTCGACGCCCTCGAGGCAGTCAAGCGCCTTGAGCCATGCACCGCGCAGCAGCTGGCCGTCGAGCTCGGCGTGCAGATGGCATCGGCGCGCACGTATCTGTCGAATCTGCGCGTGATCGGGTTCGTCAGGCCCAGCGCGTGCAACAGATGGGCGAAGTGGACGACCTGCCGCGTGCAGGCCGAGAACCCTGAGATCGTGCAGTGCTCGAGCGTTTGGGAATACGCGGCCAGGTGCCGCCACAGTCAGGAGAGCAGAGCATGAGAGCGTTGGAAATCGTCCGAGGGTGGTTCACGCCACCCGCCGCCCTGGTCCTCGCCGCCCGCGAGCTGGAGGACGCCAAGCGCGGGCTGCTCTCGGCGCAGTCGAGTAGGGAATACGCGGATGGCATGGTGAAGTATTACGAGAGCAAGATTAAGAGGTTGACGGGTTATTTGAAGGAGGCTGGGGAATGAGCGACTTGAAGAAAGCCGCCCAGCAGGCGCTGGAGGCGTTGGGCAAGTGGAGTAGTGGCCGCGACATAGACGCTGTGCAACTGAACGATCTGATCGCCACGCTTGAGTCCGCGCTGGAGCAGCCGGAGCAGGCAACTGGTAAGGAATCCTTACAAGTTGGTCAGGAGGAGCCAGAAGGGGGGTGGCAGTCTGCCCCCTCCCCTCAAGTGACGCAGCGCATTGCAGACATGCCCATGTCCGAGTACCGGCGTGGCGTGAACGATGGGTTCAAGTTGGGCTTGCGAGAGGGACGCATCAAGGCCGAGGACGAGATGCGGGAGCAGCCGGAGCAGCCGGTGGCGTGGCTGGAATCGCCATACGGTTCAATCAGGATGAACACAACAATGCGGTTTCAGTTTCCTCCGCAAAGCCTGAAGTGGAAGATACCCCTCTACACCCACCCACCCCGCCGAGAGTGGCGAGGGCTGACGGACGATGAGATCAGCGCGCTATTCCCGTCATCTTTGCGCAGCGATTACAAACCGTATAGCTTTGCCCGCGCCATCGAGGCCGCGCTGAAGGAGCGAAACACATGACAACATGGCACAAAGGCCCGCCGCCATCTATCGGCTGGTGGCCTGCGAGTAGCTATTACAACCCCAACGCGCATCGCTGGTGGAACGGCGAATGGTGGTCGGCAGCGGCGTGGCCTGACTCCTCTGCCGAAGAAGTCGCAAGGGCCGCGTGCTTCAAAGCCACAGACCAAGACGAAATCCAATGGACCGACCGGCCCGCTGATTGGCCTGAGAGGAGTCGCACATGAAAGACGCCGGAGGGTGGGCCTTCCCCGCCCAGCACTTCGATTTGGCCGAGCATGAGCATGGGATGAGCCTGCTCGATTGGTATGCAGGACAGGCGCTGATTGGGATACTGGCGCGGCCTGCGGTCAATTATCGAACCGTAGACGAGTTGGCGCGACAAGCGCACGCCGTGGCCCGCGCCATGATTCAGGAGAGGAGCAAGACATGACCGACCGCGACGACATCATCCGCATGGCGCGGAAGGCTGGAATGCAAGGGATGCTGACCGATGTTGTGACAACAGTTGACGAACTTGCCCGTTTCGCCAAGCTGGCCTACGAGGCCGGTGCCGCAGCCGAGCGCGATGCGTGTGCGAAGGTGTGCGACGCCGTGGCCGAAAGCGCAAACAAAGCCGCTGTGGATAAGCAATACTTGATTATCCGAAATGGGGCTGAGGCTCGGAGGTGCAGTGCCGCCATCCGCGCCCAAGCCGTCGACCGCCTCGCACGCCACGGCATCCAGCTTCCCGACGATGACGAAGAGTATGGCAACCCTTCTTTCTGAGACGTTCCTGCGCGTCCACCCGGCCACCGAGCTATGGTGGCAGCAGCGCGAGCAGTGCCAACGCTGCGGGAATGCCCTATTGACCCGACCCTACGAAGGCGAGACGATCCTGCGCTGCACGATGCTGCGCCAGGGCGGCGCGCACGGGTCAGGGTACTGTATCGACGCCAGGCTACCGGATGGGCCGTGCGGGCCAGAGGCGAAATTGTTCAAGGAGATCACGCCATGATTCCACGCGGATGCGACCAGCAAGGTCGCCACCCAGAAGCGGCCGAAGCGGCCACCGAAGTCGGCATCCCCGACGAGCCCGAGCAGGATATGCTCAGGGTCGTGATCGACGATGCGCTGATCGCCATAGCGGCGGTCGGCGCGCTCTGCGTCATCGTGCTCGTGGTGGCGGGGAACATGTGATGGCCGACTTCGAGAGCTGGAGCAAAGAGAGCCTCGTCCAGTTCGCCTACGACGCCCAGCAGCGTCTACGCGAGCAGGACACCGAGGTCAAGCGCTTGCAGATGTTGCTCGATTTCACGCAGCAGGACGTCGCCTGCGCGCTGGTGGCGTACCGGGAGCTGCTGCGTGGGTTGCCGCAGGAGAGGCACTAGCTTAGCAGCGCCGCCTCGGCCGCGCGCCGGCGAACCAGCCCGGGCAAAACCCGGCCGCCGCCGCGATTCCACAGCACAAGCTGCTCCTTGGCACCATCCCAGTCCAGGGCGCGCAGCTTGCGCCGCAGAGTGGACGTCTGGAGCCTTCCTGAGCCCAGGTTGAAGGTGAAGTCCGTGATCGCGTTGAAAGCCCGCCAGGAGCCGTTTGTAAGGCTCCAAGCGAAGAGCTCGGGGCACAGCCGTACCACGGCCGCGGAGGACACCTTGCGCAGCTCCCACAGCAGCAGCTCCTCGGCCCGCTCCTTGGTGATCGGCGAGTCGTCCATGGACACTCGCCGGCCGTCCTCGTAGTAGGTCGCGCCGTAGCCGATCGTGGGTACGCCGGCCGGGCAGATGTAGGGCTTGAGGAACAGCCCCTCAAACTGCTTGCACAGCGCGACCGCGACGTCCAGGTTCACGCAAGCCCCCGCTGCTTCAGAGTCCGATCGAGGAACCAGTAGTTGAAAGTGCCGGCCACCAGCGCCGCAAAGTCGGCCGTCATCATGGTCAGGAACACTTCCTTCGGGGACGCCCCGGCGAGGTAAGCGCTCCAAGCGAACCAGACGTGAATGAACGACCAGACGAAGAGCAGCCAGTACGTCACCACCGGCCGCACACTGGCCGACAGGCTGGCCACCCAGCCCTTGCCGGCGGCCTTCACCATCTCGGCCTGCTGGTTGATCGCCGCTGTCACGGCGTCCATGACACCGACGTCCACGGCCATCGCGTGCTGCGCACCGATCTCCTGCATGCGCTGCGAGCCGCGAACCTTCTCCAGCTCGCACTGCTTGTCGAACATCGACAACTCGTGCTGGCGTTCGTTCTTGCGGTCGAAGAACTTCAGGACCTCAGGCGCAAGCCGGAACAGCCCGCCGAAGACCGAGCCCAGGATGCCGCCGCTCAGGATGTCTTCCATGCTCACCTCTTCACTTCGTTCTTGACATGCTCCCACACCCCCACAGCCAAGAACACCAGCGCGGCCCACAGGCCCAGCGAGGCCGTCTTGGCGAAGGCGTCACTCTTGACTTTGTCCCACCAGCCCGCGTTGGCGATGGCCTTCTCATGCGCGATGCGATGGCCATGCGGATCCCCGCCCGGGAACGCCTCGGCGAACGTCTGCCGCAGCGAGGCGAACTGCCGATCCATGTGCGCCATCAGGTGCTGCTCGTGGTTCGTGAGCGCCTGCTGCACGGCCTCCGCGATCATGAGCTTCACCCGGTCTTCGGTGAGCGCGGCGTCTCGCCGCTCGGGGCCTTCGTAGAGAGTCATGGCTTCGCGCCCTCGGCTGCAATGTCCTTCACTTTCTTGCCTTTCTTGGGGGCTTCGATTCCAGCGCCGACCTCGAGCATCTTGCTGATCTCCTGCTGTGCGGCACGTTTTGCCATCGCTTCGCGGCCAGCGCCGACCAGCGGGCCAACCACGGGTACGGCCTGCTCGACCGCGCCTACCGCCTTACCGACGCCTGCGCGCAGCAGCGCCGTCGCCGTGCTTGAGGTGCCCACAAACGACCCGGTGCGCTGCTGCTGCGTGTACCGCGCCACATTGCCCAGCGTGCGCAACTGGTTGGCCTGCTCGGCTTCCATCAGGTCAAGCAGACGAGGTTCCAGCGTCTGAAGCGCCTTGTTGTAGCCCGCCTGCGAGAAATTGCCTTCAGCCTCGCCGACGATGCCGGCCTTGCCGCGCAGCCAGTTGATGGTGCCGGCCGCCATGACCTGATGCGCATCCGAGCCGCGCCCGAACTGCTGCACCATCTGCTCGATGTTGGCTTTCTTACCCGAGATCACGAACTTGTTGACGAAATCATCGGCGGCCACCTTGTCGTTCACGGCGGCCTTGTATGCCGGATCACGCTCCAGCATCTGGAACCGATCTTTCGCCGCTGCTCGAGCCTGATCGGCCAGCGCCTTCAGACGCACCGCATCAGCGCCCTTCATCGGCAGATTCTCGAGCGATTGCCGCACCAGCGACGCCGCCATCTCAGCGTTACCGTCGCCGGCGCGCTCGGCCTTGCGGATCTCCGAGGCTAGGTTCGTGCGCAGCGCCTCAAACTGCTCAAACGTCATCGGCTCGCCCTCGCGGAACCGATCCATCTGCCGCCGAATTGAGGCCGGCAGAAACTCGGACTTGAGCTTCTTCCCGAGCAATCTGTCGGCATCTACGACGAACGCCTTGCCATCTACCGGGAACCTCCCGCCAGCCGCATCCTCAAGCTGCTTGTACAGCCCGCGAATTTGCAGGTTGCGTGCATCGTCCAGCGACTTGTAAGCGTTGATGAGGTACTGACCGTTCTCCACGACGTTCGTGCCGTAGACGTTCGGTGCGGCGGCGTCGCGGATGGCGACCAGATTCTGCTGCAGCGCATCATTCTGCGACTTTAGCCGATACGCGATGGCCTCGCCGCCGGGCTGGCCGCGCTTGTTGAACTCGTCGGAAATCTTGACGATATCGCCCGTGGCCTGACCTTCCGTGAGACGCACCGGAATCGGCAGGCTGTCGGCCTCAAGGTGCCGGTCTAGCGCCTGCTGGTTGATCCGACCGCCACGGGCGCGCACCGTTTCCAGCGTGGTGCGCAGCTCGGGCGTCGCCATCGCAATCGCCGCATCCAGCGTTGCACCCCGTGTGGCGGCGGCGGCCCCCACGGACCCGAACGGCGCAGGCTGACCCGTGACGCCGGCAGCGCCAGCCACGGCAGCCGGTGCCGCCATGCCGCCGGCAGCGGCCGGAACACCAGCAGTTGCAGGCACCGCAGGGGCGCCCATCTGCTGCGCTCGAGCCACGCGCTCGGCAACCGTCGGCACGGTCTGCGCCGCAATAGTCTGCTCGGGCGTCAGGATCGTGGCGCCGCCCGGCAGCACAGCACCAGGCGCAGCAGGTGTAACCGGCGCACCGGGCGGCACAGCAGCAGGCCGCGCTCCTCGAGCGGCAATCGCGCCGCGCGCCGGGATCGCGCCAGCCGCTAGGTTCAGCGGGTTCAGCATGATCTCAGCTGCCGTCGCGGCCGCAGGCGACCCGGTGCCACCAAGCGTTGCCAGCCCGATCTGCTGAGCCGGCACATTCAGGGTTTCCATGCCGCGCCCGATGGCTTCGGCAGCACGCTGGCCCTCGGGAATCATGCCTTGGGTCAGTCGGCCCATGATCGCGCTCTGCGTGGCCTCCACGGCCTGCGCCGCCTGCTCCGGGCTGCCCGTCGTGGCAAGTTTGTACAGGCCAGCCAAGCCAGCCGGGACCGACGCAGCCACGCCGCCCACCATCGTGCCAGCGGCCTCAACCCCGCCGAACAGCCGGCGGGCGAGGTTCATGACGTTCGACGGCGCCCGAGATTCGACGCTGGGCACTGCTGCCTGCTCGGCAGGCGTTGGCCGTGCCGGCATCGGAGCGCCCGTCATGCGGGCGATTTCGCGTTCGGCCTCCAGAATGTCGGTCTGCACGCGCCGGTGCGTCGGCGTGTTCGGCTTGGTGTCGGCCAGGCGCTCGCGCATGCGGCTAACCACATCGCGGAGCTCGGCAAGGCCCTGTTCTTGGGGCGGTGCCAGCGTCGGGGCGGGCCGACCGGCGGGTGCTGGTGCGGCAGGCTGGCGCCCGAGAATCAGCGCGCCGAGCTCGTCCATCGGCGAGGCCGCCGCAGGAGCAGACGCCGCAGGCGCAGCAGCAGTTGCGGCCCGAGGTGCAGGTGCCGGTGCGCGGGCCGGCTGCTGGCCGAGAATCAGCGCGCCCAGTTCGTCGTTCACTGCACCGACCCCGTTTGCACCAGGCGCTGCAGGCGCTGGTATCGGTCGAAGTATTCCTGCCGGCGTTTCGGATCGCTGCCGAACAGCTTGTCAATCTGTTCCTTGCGCGCCTTCGAGTCGGTCACATCACGCATGATGTTCATGGCCTCGAAGATACGCGAGTCAGCATTTGCGGTCCACGCCTGCTGAAACGCCTTGAGGTTGTTGTCGCCGAACCGCTGGGCGAACTTCTGCGCAGCCTGCGCCTCAAGGTCCATCTTGGTGATGTCCGCAGCCGTGCGCCGCGCGATGGCAATGAGCACCTGCGGCGGGTAAGTTTCGTCACCGTTGGCAACCGCCATGAGCTGTTTGCCGGCGTCCGTCTGCATGCTGCCACCGCTGGCCTGCAGCATGCTGATCTGGATGTTGGCGAGGTCTTTGCTCAGTTCCTTGTAGCGGGGGTCGCCGATGAATGAGCGAAACTTGCGTTCCAGATCGCCCGCGAATCCACTCTGAAAAATGTTGGTGTCGGTCATGTCGCCAGCCTTTTTCAGCACTTCCTCAATGTTTCGCCTCGAGGTCACCAGCGTAGGCTGCACCGCCACCAAGCCGCTGCGGTACTTGATGCCCGCTTCGGTGTCGGCCTGCTCGCTCGGTACCATCGCAAACGGCACGCCGGCCTGACGGACGGGATACGGCAGCACCATGCCGGTCGGTGCAGCCGCCCCAGGAGCGCCAGCAGGAGGCGCAGCCATCGGCGCGGGCGCTCCCGGCATCTGCACCGGCTGCACCTGAGTGGTGCCAAGCGCGCCGGAAATGACCGCAGCCGGCTGACCGCCGAACTGCGTGGTAAGCGCGGGAGTCTGCAGCGGCAGTTGCCCAGCGGTGCCCACGCCTTGCCGCACGGCGGCTTGCAGCATGGTCGACAGCTGCCCCGGCTGGGCCTGCGCCATCGTGAAAAACGGCGAGATGCTGCGCAGTGCCTCGGCTCGAGTCAGACCGCGCGCCTCAAGCGCATCGAATGCCTCGGTCAGCGCGCCGATCTGATCTTCGGGCGTCTTCGGATTCACGATGCGCGGATCAACCGCAAACGCGCCCGCGATGTTCAGCGCAGCGGTGCGCTTGTCGCCGCTGAGCGCGAACCGCGCCTGCTGCTCCTGCGTCTGTGCGGTTCCGGTCTGCGCGACCTGCTGAGCGATTCGCGGCTGCTCGGTGGCTTCAGCCACGCGGGTCGTCACCTCCTGTTGGCGCTGCAACAGCGGGTTCACGGCCTGCGCCTGTTGAACCTGCAGCCGCTGGGCCTCGAGCAGCAGCGGGTTCATCTGCCCCGCCTGCTGGAACTGCTGGTATCCCGACGCGAGGTTCAGCATCTCGCCCAGCGTCATCGGGCGCACGGGCTGAATCTGCGTGGCAACGGGAGTCATGCTGAGGTCGGCCATGTTAGACCTTTCCGTAATCCACCGCCAAGAACCCTCCCGCCATCTCGATCACGGCGTCAGGGTACACCTCGCGCACTTCCTGTGCCATCAGGCCGAGCCGGCGCGGGCCGCCCCAGACGTACTCAAACTCGTAGACGCCCAGACCATCGGGGCGCGTGCCCACGCGGGTGATGTTGGTCTTCAGTCGGATATCGGACGGCCCGATTTGCTCAACCGGAATCGGCACCGCCGTCTCAACGGGCGCCATCGCTCCAGGCTGAGGCCGCATCAGGTTATACATGAACCCGAGATTCCCGATGCCCTGCAACCCGCCCGCCATCGCGTTCGCCGCGCCGATCTGCCCGCCGGCCAGTGCCGTGCCGGCACCGATGCCCAGCTGCGACAGCGCGCCAGCCGTGCCCATGCCGACCTGACCAGACGCCTGCGTGGCGGTCTGTCCAAGTCCAGCGATGCCCGCCAGCGTGTTATATATGCTCTCCCGCTGCTTCAGGTACGCCGGCAACGCCTGGCCCATCGTGTAGTCAATGGCAAATTTCTGACGGGCGCGGTCCACGTTGCTGCCGCCGCCGCCGACATTCATGGCCTGACCGACAGCGCCCAAGCCCTGCTGCATGCCGAACTGATACCCCGGCATGTTCTGGATGTCCTGCGCCGTCACCGGGCTTGTCAGCATCGGCAGCAGATCGCGGATACGGCTCAGCGCGCCGCCTTCGCCTGCGGCGAGTTCTCGGTACGGAGCCTGCTGCGCGTTGAGGATGTCAAACATTTCGCGCTGCTGGCGCATGGCTTCAGACGCGGAGCCGGCCTGCGTGCGAGCTGCCGAACGCGCCGCGCTGGCTTGCATGCCAGATCCGAGCGCCGTTGCTGCGGCACTGGCAAGCAGTGCGGTTTCGATGCCCATATCAATGCCCCTTCACAAACTCGCCCGAGTCGAGCTGCACGAATCCCAGCCGTCGCAGAATGTCGTGCATGTAATACTCATGCCCGGGCGTCACGCGCGTGCGCGTGGTCGTATTGCCGAACAGCTGCCGCAGCAGCCCTTTCGTCGCCCACCGGCAACGCCAGCCTGGCAAGATGCTCAGGTGCAGCTCGTCACCACGCCGGAACACGGCGCCAATCGTTTCATTGTCTCGCACCAAGGCCTGCACTTGCCAGCCCTCCATGCACATACGGAACGTCGCCTCTTCCATCGGCACATGCCAATCCGTAGCCTCATAGCCCACGCGCAGCGCGGCCTGACGGTCATCGGTGATGTGCGTGGTCATGGTTCAGCGGTTCAGCGCCTCAATCACGCCCCACGCCACCCAGCCAGGCGCAGCGGTTGCAACGGCGTCCAGCAGTTCGGGCTGGCCCTCTTTGCGAATCGCTTGGTTGGCCTCGTACAGCAGGCCGAACACGGTGGTGTGGTAGGCCAGGAACGGCCCGACGCCCCACATCAGGAGCACCCAGTAGCTCGTCGCGGCAGCGAAAAGCCACACGACGCCC
>Ga0181344_1000163_pt1 | contig 27411 bp, 27 predicted proteins | sample Su13VDMLBDD_FD_130098 | JGI IMG/M metagenome (GOLD analysis project Ga0181344, IMG submission 130098) | Freshwater viral communities from Lake Michigan, USA - Su13.VD.MLB.D.D | ecosystem: Environmental > Aquatic > Freshwater > Lake | place: USA: Michigan | collected 2013-07-15
CCTTGGGGGTCGAAATCATCAACAAATGTCACAACTGTATCTACAGCATTTGGAATAGTTTGGGTTGTTCCGTTTTTGTAACCTTTAGCAACATAATTAGATGCGGTTAAATTACCTCCATCTGTTCCTGAAGTTCCATTTGTACCTGATGTTCCTGAAGTTCCATTTGTACCTGACGTTCCGTTTGTACCATTAGTTCCTGACGTACCATTTGTTCCATTAGTACCTGAGGTTCCATTAGTTCCTGACGTTCCATTTGTTCCGTTGGTTCCCGATGTACCGTTAGTGCCTGATGATCCGTTAGTTCCGTTTGTACCTGAAGTTCCGTTAGTTCCATTAGTACCTGAGGTTCCATTCGTTCCGTTTGTTCCACTTGTACCATTAGTTCCACTTGTACCATTAGTTCCATTCGTACCTGATGTACCATTTGTTCCCGAAGTTCCATTCGTACCTGAAGTCCCATTTGTACCGTTGGTACCTGAAGTTCCATTCGTACCTGAAGTTCCGTTAGTCCCATTTGTTCCTGATGATCCGTTCGTTCCGTTAGTACCTGATGTTCCATTAGTTCCCGAAGTTCCGTTTGTACCATTAGTTCCATTCGTACCTGAAGTTCCATTGGTTCCATTTGTCCCCGACGTACCATTAGTACCTGAAGATCCGTTAGTACCATTCGTTCCATTTGTACCGTTGGTTCCGTTTGTTCCGCTAGTTCCATTTGTACCTGACGTACCACTTGTACCGTTAGTTCCGTTAGTACCTGAAGTTCCGTTAGTTCCGCTAGTTCCATTAGTACCGTTGGTTCCTGAAGATCCATTCGTACCATTAGTTCCTGATGTTCCATTAGTTCCGTTTGTCCCTGATGTTCCGTTCGTACCGGAAGTTCCGTTAGTACCATTTGTACCGTTGGTTCCTGAAGATCCATTGGTACCATTAGTTCCTGAAGTCCCGTTTGTTCCTGAAGTACCATTTGTTCCATTTGTACCTGAGGTTCCATCAGCACCACTTGTTTGATAGAATGTATTTCCATTTGAGTCAACAACAACAAAACGAGTTAAACTTGTTCCACTTGTTATTCCTGATATTGTTAAATTAGTTGTTGTAGTTCTACCTGAACCATTAAATGATATTGTATTAACTCCCGCACCATTTTGAATTTGGAATACGTCATCGGCATCAGACCCACTACCTTGTCTAAAGGTAACACCATCTAATGTTGAATTAGTTATGATTTCAGGTTCTGATGAGTTGTTATATGCTTGTTGTAGGTTTGTTGTTGGTGTACCTCCTGCAGCTCCTGTTGATTCACCAAATTTTGAGGCTTGGAAAAATAATGCTTTAGAAGTATCACTTAAATTAGTACATGAACTTAAAACTGATAAAATACCAATTAAAATACCGTTAGTTTGAAAGTTTGAAAACTCAACATACTGTTCTGTTGCAATACCCGCAACTGCTTGAGTTAGTGTTGAATAAACTGTTTGTCCATACTGAACTCTAAAAACACCGTTTTGTACCAAATAAATTCTTTGGTTAGTTGCTTTAGTTCCTGATATCGGAGTTACAGTACCACCAACATCATAATTTGTTGGGTCGATAAATGTTGTGTTTGATGCGGTTCCACCTGTTTGTGTTCTATATTGGAACGTACAAGGGGCGGTTCCTGAAACATATAAAGAATCAGGACTTAATGTATCGTTTGCAAAATTTATACCTAAACCATATAAATATTCCGCACTTGTGTTGAAACTTAAATTTACACCGTTAGGTGATGGGGTTATTCCACCGTTAATTAAATTAATAGGTGTAAACATATCACGAAGTTGTGATAATGGAGATAAAACAAAGTCAGGTTGAGAAAAAGAGTTAATAATTGATGTCTTATTAGCGTGACCCAATTTACCTAAAAATATATTTTGTCTTCTTTCTTGTTCCGTTAAAGGAATATTTGATTGACTAATTGTTCCTCCGCTCGTTAAATAAACCCAAGTTTCAGTACTTGTTGTAACATAAGTTGCGGTATATGTACCACCTGTAAATGCTACATAATATAATTGTGGCGATAAAGGATTTGTTGTGTCATCTACTATCCATCCTTTTACAGGGGCAACAGTAAATGTTGTTGGGGATGCGGTTGTAAGCCCTGTGAACTCAAAAACACCCGTTGAGGAGTTTACGGTTGAGATGTTATATCCCATGGCAACCCATTCGGTCCCATTACTTGCTAATTGTATTGTATTTGTTTCACCTAAGATTACAAATGGTTTTCCATCTATGGTTTGACTACCAAATGGATCTACCGTAACGGCACCTCCACCGTTGTTTTTAACAACCAATAATCTACCTTGGATACCTACCGCACTTGGTAGTGATACGGTGAATGTTCCTCCCGTAACGTCAATCATATAATCATCAGTAGTTGCCGTGTAGGAACTATTGATTGTTACTTGTGGAAATGTTATTCCACCTAGGGATATGAGTCCCCTCCTAACTATAAATTCGTTTGTCATGTAGTTTTTCTTTTTTCCCTATCCAAAAGAAAATTTATGTTTTATAAATAAATACTATTGAGTTGTTGTTTGAGAAAGTAATTTGAAAAAATAAATCAAATTAAAATTAAAATATGATTCGAGTTGCAACTAATATATCCCATGTACCAGATGAAATTTGTGCTTCTAAATTTACCGATCCTCCTGCAACTCCGACTTTCCAAACAAGACCTGCAGTTGACCCATTTAAATCAGGTGAAGAAACGTCAGTAAATGCGGCACTTGAAGTATCCCAAGTTGCATAAACTTGACCCATTCTTTTTGATCCTCCTGATTCTGTTATACAGTATTCAAATAAAGCGGCACATCCAAAATCAGGTGTAAAAGAATCAATTGTTTGGGTAGCTGAAACGGCTGTTTCAGTTACTGTATTAACTTTGTCGTAACTCGCAGTTAATGTTAAAATTCTATCAGTACCATTATAAGTAAAATTAGCTTCGGCAACAATCCCACCTGAACCATCTGAAGTTAATATTTCATTATTGTTTCCTGGTACTACAGGTGAAGATCCACTTGTTCCATTTGTTCCATTTGTTCCTGAAGTTCCATTTGTTCCTGAAGTTCCATTTGTTCCTGATGTTCCATTCGTTCCTGATGTTCCATTCGTTCCGCTTGTACCATTTGTACCATTAGTTCCTGACGTACCGTTTGTTCCGTTAGTTCCTGAAGTCCCATTTGTTCCGTCTGTCCCCGATGTTCCATTAGTTCCATTCGTACCATTTGTTCCTGAAGTCCCGTTAGTCCCCGATGTTCCATTAGTTCCATTAGTACCTGAAGTACCGTTAGTTCCTGATGTCCCATTAGTCCCATTCGTTCCGCTAGTACCATTTGTACCATTAGTACCTGAGGTTCCGTTAGTACCATTTGTTCCATTCGTTCCGCTAGTACCATTAGTACCGTTAGTTCCTGAGGTTCCGTTAGTTCCATTTGTACCGCTAGTTCCGTCAGTACCATTAGTTCCGCTAGTTCCATTTGTACCATTAGTTCCGTTTGTACCTGATGTTCCATTAGTACCGCTAGTACCATCAGTTCCGTTAGTACCCGATGTTCCGTTTGTACCATTCGTACCATTAGTTCCCGAAGTACCATTAGTTCCATTAGTTCCGCTGGTACCTGATGTACCGTTAGTACCACTAGTTCCATTGGTTCCGCTGGTACCATTAGTCCCTGACGTTCCGTTTGTACCATTAGTACCTGAAGTACCATTGGTTCCTGATGATCCGTTAGTTCCGTTTGTCCCTGAAGTTCCATTAGTTCCGCTTGTACCATTTGTTCCGTTAGTTCCAGATGTGCCGTTGGTACCATTTGTACCTGACGTTCCATTGGTCCCACTTGAACCATTTGTTCCGTTAGTACCTGATGTACCATTTGTTCCACTAGTTCCATCCGTACCATTTGTCCCTGACGTACCATTCGTTCCGTTAGTTCCGTTAGTACCATTTGTTCCCGAAGTTCCATTAGTACCATTGGTTCCATTTGTTCCGTTAGTACCTGATGTTCCATTTGTACCATTTGTTCCATTTGTACCATTTGTTCCAGATGTCCCGTTTGTACCATTTGTTCCTGAGGTTCCATTAGTTCCCGATGTTCCATTAGTACCGTTGGTACCATTCGTTCCGCTAGTCCCATTAGTTCCATTTGTACCTGAAGTACCATTCGTACCTGACGTTCCATTAGTACCACTTGTACCGTTGGTTCCATTTGTCCCTGAAGTTCCGTTGGTACCATTTGTCCCTGAAGTTCCGTTGGTACCTGAAGTTCCGTTAGTGCCATTCGTCCCTGATGTTCCATTTGTTCCCGATGTCCCATCCGTACCATTAGTCCCCGATGTCCCATCCGTACCATTCGTTCCGCTAGTACCATCTGTTCCATTAGTCCCTGAAGATCCATCTGTACCATTAGTTCCATCCGTACCATTTGTTCCTGAAGTTCCATTAGTTCCACTTGTACCATTTGTTCCAGCATATACAAATAACTCCCATTCAGTTGGGTTGTTAGCGGGATCAGTATAAACATTAGTTATTACTGTTGTACTAACATATGTGTTATTATCAACTGTTGATATTGCAACAGTATTCGTAACATATGAACCTGCCGACCATAAACCAATATAATTAAATTCTGCAGATGTTCCATTAGTTCCGCTAGTTCCATCTGTTCCGTTAGTACCAGAAGTTCCTGGAGGACCTTCAGTTCCAGAAGTTCCATCTGTACCATTAGTCCCTGAAGTGCCGTCAGTTCCGTTAGTACCTGAAGTACCATTAGTTCCTGATGTTCCGTTTGTACCATTAGTTCCTGAAGTACCATTTGTTCCGCTAGTACCATTTGTTCCGCTAGTACCATCTGTCCCGTTTGTTCCTGAAGTTCCATTCGTACCATTAGTACCATTTGTTCCGCTAGTACCATTCGTTCCGTTTGTTCCTGAAGTTCCATCTGTTCCGTTGGTCCCGCTCGTACCATTACTACCGCTTGACCCATCAACACCACTTATTCCACTTGTACCATCAGTTCCTGATGTTCCGTTAGTACCATCAGTTCCTGATGTTCCACTTGTACCACTTGTACCACTACTTCCATCTGTACCGCTAGTCCCCGAAGTACCATCTGTACCATTTGTTCCTGAAGATCCATCTGTACCATTTGTTCCTGAAGATCCATCAGTTCCATTTGTTCCCGAAGTACCATCAGTCCCCGAAGTACCGTCAGTACCCGAAGTACCGTCTGTACCACTAGATCCATCAGTACCACTCGTACCACTAGTACCACTACTTCCATCTGTACCATTTGTTCCTGAAGATCCATCAGTTCCATTAGTACCACTACTTCCGTCTGTACCATTTGTTCCTGATGTTCCATTCGTACCTGAAGTTCCGTCTGTACCATTTGTTCCTGAAGTTCCGTCTGTACCATTTGTTCCTGATGTTCCGTTCGTACCATTTGTTCCTGAACTTCCATCCGTACCATTTGTTCCTGAACTTCCATCCGTACCATTTGTTCCTGAGGTACCATTTGTACCACTTGTGCCATTTGTACCAGAAGTTCCGTTAGTTCCGCTAGAGCCACTATTTCCTGATGAACCATCTGTACCATTTGTTCCCGACGTTCCACTAGACCCACTTGTGCCGTTAGTACCATCAGTTCCTGATGTTCCGTTAGTACCTGATGTTCCATTAGTTCCACTAGACCCATCAGTTCCTGATGTTCCGTTAGTACCAGATGATCCACTGTTACCACTTGATCCTGAAGACCCGCTCGATCCGTTTGTTCCATCACTTCCTGATGTTCCGTTTGTACCCGAAGTACCATTCACACCACTTGTACCATTAGTACCTGATGTTCCGTTTGTACCCGAAGTACCATTCTCACCACTTGTACCATTAGTACCTGACGTACCACTTCCACCACTACTTCCCGACGAACCACTTGATCCGTTTGTACCGTTTGTTCCTGAACTACCATTGGTACCATTTGTACCACTTGATCCCGAAGCACCACTTGATCCCGAAGCACCACTTGTACCTGAACTTCCGTTTGTTCCGTTTGTTCCTGAGGTACCTGATGTCCCTACTGTCGCAATTAAAGTTGCGACTTGTGCTAATGTTGCCTTATAAGAAGAACCTGCAGGATTTTGAGATGTATCTGTAGGATCTACAATGTGAATCAAATCTGTAGGATTCACACCGGTTGCAAGTTGTCTATCGGTCAGTCTTTCGTAAGCCATAATTATTCAATAAATATTATTGATCTTGGAATATATAATCGTCCGTATCCATAAAAATAAAGATTTCGCCGTCTTGAAATATTTTTCCTAAGGTAGGGTCGCACTCGACGAGGTGAAAAACTTCACACCCACTATTATCTATAATTTTTACTAAAAAACTCAAAACATTGTTCAATGGTGGTGGAGAAATAAAAGTATATGGGAAAGTAACAGATGTTGCAACTGTATAACAATAAGTATCTGTTATATCACATACTTTAACCGTGTAAGGAGAAACTCCTGTTGAGGATATAATTTGAATTTGTGTTGACATATTTTATAAATATCAACAAGGTGAGTAGTTCTTCGTTGGTGTTGGTGTTGGGGTTTTTGTTTGTGTAGGTATGGGTGTTTTTTTTGTGACACATCCACATGGATTTGTACAGGTAGAACTAGGGGTTGGAGTGTTAGTTGGTGTTGGGGTGTTTGTTGTTGTTGGTGTTGGCGTTGGTGTAGGTACTTTACAAGGATCTAGTGATGGTGTAGGTGTAATTGTTGGTGTTGGTGTTGGCGTTTGTGTTCTTGTAGGTGTCACCGTTGGTGTTGGTGTTGGGGTAGGTCTTGGTACATTCAAAATATTCGCACAATTGGGTGAACAATTTGTGTTATTTACAACAATAGTATAAGTTCCGTAAACTTCTTGTGGAGGAGTGAGTAAACTTGGATAAAATATAAAAGGTAAAACAACGTTACCTAAATTTATTGTTTTAATACTATTTTCAGGTTTGAACAAAACTTTTGCTTGTTCTCCATCGTAATTTATACTTTCTATTATAATACTTAAACTCATAGTACATTAAGAGTTGTCGTTGTTGTAACAACTTGGTTTATTTCATAAGTTAAATCATTCGGTAGACAAGATTTTGGATCGCAATTTGGGCAATCGGGATCAAAAAATCTAAATTTGTTTTTCAAAATTTTAAAATTATGTTTTACTTCATCGGAAGATAAAGGTTCAACATACATTCTAAACTGAGAGATTGCACCTTCAAAAGTACCCGCAAAATATTTTTCTAATAAAATATTTGTGGTTAATGAAGAAAAAGATGTCCCACTCAATATGTTAGTCGGAAAACACTCGGGGTCTTGTATGTAATTTGAAGTCAAACCAGTACAAGATGAAAAAGTTAAATTTTCATGTAGTCCTTGAGTTCCCCCTCCCCAACTTAAATTGAAAGGTACTCCTAATTGTTTTTCTTTGTCAGTGTTTAACCCCCTTGGGATCACTTCTTCAAAATTTTCAATTACATAAAAGATTTTTCCATTAACATAAATTTTTAACCTACCTTTTCTATATTTTTCGTCTTGTAACCAACGATCATTCAATTTTACAATTTCAACTTTTTTTGCCGTTTCTTTTCCCGTGGTAATTGGCGGTTGTATTAAATTTGTTGCACTGTTAGCCAAAGAATCCAAAAATTCAAATTTAGTAATATCGCCTAAACCACCAAAGTAATATAAATCACAAAAATCAAAATAAGTATATCGTTCCCAAACAATATCCAATTGTAACCAATGTTCTATATCTAACCATTCGGGACACTCTTCGGCACACCTTGGGTATATAGGCGGAGTACAAATATCCTCAACGGTATAACCTGTAACAAAAGTTAAACCTGTTGTACATGTTCCTGTGGTTTCACAAGAACCTGTAATTTTTAAAACTCTTACCCCTATTCCTGGATTTTTTGGATCTCCACATAATCTGAAAGAAATGTTGTTTGATAAAATATCCATTTTAGGATCTTTTTCACAAGTATCTTCTATAGATGTAAAACCTGTTGGTGTACAAGATGGATAACAATCATCACACTCATTACATTTAGTACAGGAAGGTGTACAAATTGGTTTTGGGATTTCACAATTAGGTGTTGGGGTAGGTGTTGGTGTGGGTGTTGGTGTGGGAGATATTATATTTCCGCAAGTATGATATTGACATTCCCATCCACAAGTTTCACATGGTTCTTGACCACAATTACAACCACAAGTCAGATTAACTTGTTGTTGACCATTACATATATTACAACCATAATTAACATGTGGATCATGTTGATTATTTTTAGATCTCGGTGGATAGACATAAACACATCTACTATTAGTTATATTGTAATCACAACAAGCACAAGTTTGTACACAATTTGCTAATGGTGTTGTTACTCTTGTATAACCCGTGAGACAATTCGGTGATCCATCGGCATGATGATAAAATTTATTTTCAGCTCTTGAACCAAAGTAAAAAAATGTATTTTTATTATTAGGATAAAATAAGTTTAGAGTTGTTTGTGCTGAAGTAGGAAAAAATTCATTTTTTAATCTTGGCCTTAATATCATTTCAACAGACCAACCCTTGTTAGTTCTTTCAGGTAAAATTTCATAGTCATATCCAAACAATTTATAAAATCCTTGATAGAATCCTCCGTATAACTCGTGATATCTTCCCACAAAAGGGTCTTCTTTTGAAACTATTTCATACAAAGTGTTTTTTGGTCGTCCAGAAAAAACATGATTATTTGATGTGTACCCTGTAACTTGGAACATTTTCATTCTTCTGTCGTAGTACATTCTATTAAATTTTACAGAATCTGAAAATAATCCGTTAGTAAAAAATAATGTTTCTCCTGTCATTTGAGTTACTAAACCATTGTCAATTGCCGTCAGACCAATATCACAAACAGAATCAGCACTAAAACAAGTTCCTTCAATATCATAGAAGTTTTCAGAAACAATAACATTATTAAAATTGTATTGACCATAAAATAGGGGAATATTTTGAACGGAATTAGTATTATCAATATCAAAACTTACTGGTAGTTTTTTTCCCCATGTTTGGGCAATCAAGTAAGGAGAAAAAACAACCTCCTCATTGAAATCTTTTTCGTCGGATGCCAAAGACATATCCTGTCCATCATAAACGATGTTCATTCTATATTTTTGATACACGTACTGATTTATATTTTGATATGCCATCTTTTTAATTAATAAATACGGCTAATCGAAGTATTTATTGAAAAAATGCTTCGATGACAAAAGACAAAAATTTTAATGAAACTAAAAATAAATTAGTTAGGTTAATAATTAAACTTTCAAAAGATTACATAAAGGATAAAAAAATTGATTTATCTAAAACTGATGTGTCTTTTTTGAAAAGTTTGTCCGACGATATGGTTAGGCCTTTACCGGCAATGATCAATAAAGTATTGCCAGGAAAAAATTTAAAAGGTAGTTTTATAAAAGATTTAAAATCAGAAATAAAAAAAACTATTAAACCCGAAAAACAAAAAGGGGAAATTGATGAATTGGTAGATGATACTGGTACAATGTTAGGGTCAAACATACCAATATTGAAATTAGATCTTCACCCCAGAAAAACTACAGACCAAACCGTTAAAATGGCACGGGCAACACAATTTCCATTTATACGTGTTTATTATGGAGAATCTGAAGAAGAAAAAGAAAATGTTATAGATGAAATAGATCAATCCGAATGGTACGGTGATAAAGAAACAAAAAACGCTAAAAATTATAGTCAAGCAAATAAAATTTTAAAATCTTTGGGTACTGATGATCCAGACGAAAGAAAAGATAGATTAAAAAAGTTAGGTTTTGACAAAAAATTAGACGCTAGTTTAAAAAGAGAAAAAAGAAGAGGAAGATGTAAAAACTGTTTTGTTAAAAAAAGATTGACCGAATTTGGTAATACAAAAATGGAAAAAATGATTGACGAAATTTTGTTGTCAAAAAAATCGGAAGATAAAGAAGTTTCAAAAAAAATTAAAGATGATGAAACTTCACCTATGTTTAAATTTTTAGAAAGAAACCTAAAATCAATTTCAAAAATTGCAAACAAAGAAGGTATAGAAATAAATAAATTGATAAGTATTCTGAAAAAAAGTGAATAAAGATTTATACGATAAAGTAATTTATTTACCCAAAGAAATTTTGGATAACTTGACTGTTTGTTTTGAGTATGTACCAAATTCTGATAGTAACACTGAAGGTCATAGAAGAAACCAAGATCTACGAAATAATGGTTTTGCAACATACCAACAATTAGGGAGAATAAAAAATTACTTCGATAATTTCAATGGAGAAAAAAATGATGTTACTTACATCCTAAATGGAGGGGACTACATGAGAAATTGGGTCGATCAAACTTTGGGTAGTATGAGAGATGGTGACAATTCTCAAAAAAGTATTGATCGTGAATATAAAGAGCCGTTATTTACTGATAAAGAAAATACAAAAAACATGAAAGATTTTGGTTGGTTAGTTGACTTTGATAACCCCGCTAAAGATCATTACGGATCAATAGATAAATTAAAAGTTGACGAGTCAGTCATAAGAATAAACAATTTGATAAAAAAAATAATTTAAAATGCCTAGTTTAGAACCATTAGATTTTTCACAACCTGAAAACAAAATGTCGCTTTATGCAGAAGCCGAAAGAAAAAAACTTTTACCAAAAAATGATTACAAGGAAACAAATAGATATTCGTCTGTTAATCCTGACGCTATCAGTGATGGTGATGTTCTTGGTAAAGGGACAGGAAATTTTTTAGACACAACAAATGGAGGGTCTTCTACTGATGTTGCAGAAAGAGTTGCCGAAACAAAGTTCAACAAATATAAACCAGAAAACCCTTATACAAACCCTGTTTAATGAAACTTTACAATTCTTTGAGGGGTCTTATTGTTGAGGTAGCTGCTATCTCTACAGTTGTTGATGCCATAAAGAAAAAAAGAAAGGTTATCATTTACTACGATGGGGATGAACCGGGAGGAAAAGGATTAAGAATTATAGAGCCAGTTTGTTTTGGGTATAGTAAAAAAGGGAATCCTGTTCTTAGAGCTTGGGATATGGAAGGTTCCTCGCATAGGGGTTATTTAGGTAAAAAACCTTTACCAAGTTGGAGATTGTTTAGATTGGATAAAATACTTTCATTTAAACCAACCTTTGAAACTTTTAACACGGCTAGACCCAATTATAACCCTTTGGGTGATAAAAGTATGAGTAGGGTTATTATTAACGCTAATTTTGAATAATTTAAAAAAATATGTCAGTAGAAAATGATTTAATGCAAAAGTTGTTAATTTCCAAAAAGATAATGGATAAACACAATGGTATCTCAAGAAATACCGATCCGTCACTTTCACAACCTGTTTTGGAAAATTTTGAGCCTGTAAATGCAAAATATAATATTCCTCAAGAAATCTTACAAGAATCAATACCAACCAAAAACTATAACAATGAAACACCTACAGAAGATAGAATAATAAATTCTAAACTTCCTGAAGAAATTAAAAGGTTAATGTTAGAGTACCCAATAAATCAACCAAATAGTATGAATGGGTCTTCGGTAATATCAAACGAACTAGTAGAAAAAGCAACAAGATTAATGAATGTTGATGCTAGTGGTAAACAAACCCAACAAACAAATCAAACTCCAACAAATCAAAATATTGTAATAGAAAACAAAACACAAAATAGTTTGTTAAATGATAATAATTTAAGAGATATTTTAAAAGAAGTTGTTGAAGAGGTTTTATCTGAAAATGGTTTATTGGTTGAATCGGAGAGAAAATCCAATGAGGTATTCAAATTCAGAGTAGGTCAACACATTTTTGAAGGTAAATTGACAAAAATTAAAAAAATTAGTTAATTGACTTATTAATTCAATACATTTATTATTTCTGTAATTATTCAGAAATATGTCAAATCCAAAAATAAATGTTTTAGTATTACCTTCGGACCAATCTGGTGTGGGTAAGTTCAGATCAGTAGATCCACATGTCAATTTACAAATTAACTATCCAAACGATTTTCACGTAGATATTGATTATCAACCAAAACTTGATGATGAAAATTATTGGAAAAAATATCAAATAGTTCATGTTCATAGAAATATTGGTCAAGATTATAATAAATCTGTAGAGATTACAAAAAAATTAAAATCTATGGGTATAGTTGTAATTTTTGACATTGACGACTATTGGTTACCAACTAAAGAACATCCTATTCACGGGCTTATTGTTCAAAATAAAATTCATGAATATATAAAAAGCAATCTTAAAGAAGCGAGTTATGTAACAACAACGACTGAAATTTTTGCTGATGAGATAAAAAAATTAAATAAGAACGTTGTGGTGTTTCCCAACGCTATCGATCCTAAAGACCCTCAATTTAATGAACCAACACTTGAATCGGAGAAATTAAGAGTGGGTTGGCTCGGAGGTTCATCCCATCTTCATGATTTAAAATTGTTAGATGGCATGGTTTCAAAATTATCCCAAAACCAAAAAGATCTTCAATATTATATTTGTGGATTTGACACTCGAGGTGTTGTAACAGAAATAAACCAACAAACGGGCGAAAAAAAACAAAGACCAATAAGACCTGAAGAAACTGTTTGGATTAAGTATGAACAAGTATTCACAGACAACTACAAAATAATTTCTGATGATTACAAAACTTTTTTAAATAAATTTGAAGATGGGTTCTATCCCGCAATTCAAAATGAAAATTATGTAAGAGTTTGGACCCGACCTGTTAACGATTATGCAAGAAATTATTCTAAATTTGATGTTTCTTTAGCACCAATAAAAAATCACATTTTTAATAGAATGAAATCTCAACTGAAAGTAATTGAGGCGGGATTCTATAAAAAAGCGTTGATAGCGTCAAAAGTTGGTCCATACACAATAGATTTAAAACATTCTTTAAAAAATGGGGAATTTACAGATGGTAACGCACTCCTTGTTGATGAAAATAGAAATCATAGTGATTGGGCCAAATTTATAAAAAAACTAAACGATAATAGATCTTTTGCGTATGATTTGGGACAAAGATTATATGAAACTGTAAAAGACAGATATGATCTAAACCAAGTTTCTAAAACAAGAGCAGAATTTTATAAATCTTTAATAAAATAATTATGGATCAGAAAAAAGGAAAAATTGGGTTTACTGCGGGTAATTTTGATTTATTACACCCTGGGTATATTTACACGTTTGAAACCGCAAAAGAAAATTGCGACTATTTTATAGTATTTCTTCAAAGAGACCCATCAGAAACAAGGTTTACTAAATATAAACCTGTTGTGCCACTATATGAAAGATATAAAACATTAATGGCAATAAAATATATTGATGAGGTTGTTTGTTATGATGATGAGGAGGATTTACTTCGTCTTATAGAATTTTACAAACCTGACGTAAGAATTTTAGGGGATGATTACATTGGAAAAAGATTTACAGGGGACCATTTACCAATTGATGTTGTCTATACAACAAGATCACACGGATGGTCAACCACAAAAATTAAAGATTTGATTACAATTCAAACACTTAAACAAAATCCTGAAATTATTAAAGAATAAAAAAAATGATTAATATACCTATAACAAAAATTTTATTTTTAGATATTGAAACTGTTGGTGGTTGTGCAGATTACCAAACATGTATCAGATCAAACCCAAGAGTTGCCGAACAATTTGACAAGTATTTTGATTGGTTTTTAAAAAGATTTCCTGAAGACAAAGAATGGGGTGAAGATAGAACAACAGAAGAGCACATGGATATTGTGTTTAAAAAAAGAGCCGCACTTGTTCCTGAATTTGCAAAAATTGTTTGTGTGTCTATGGCGTTTGTATTAGACAACGGTGAAACAAAAAAACAAACTTTTTCAGGTGATGACGAACACAAATTACTTTTGGAAGTTAGAGATCTTTTAAATCGTTGTCAAAAATTAGATTTTTATCTTTGTGGTCACAACTTAAAAAATTTTGATATTCCAATGTTAGCAAAACGAATGATTATTAATGGAATTATGCCATCAAAAATTCTTCCTTCTTATGATACAAAACCTTGGGAAGTTAAAGCAATTGATACAAAAGAAATTTGGCAATATGGTGCATACACCGCAATTGGATCATTAGATTTAATGTGTGCTTGTTTGGATATACCAACACCAAAAGATGGTGAAGTAAATGGAGGGATGGTTCACGAAGCATACTGGGGACACAACAGATTGAAAGAGATTTCTGAATACTGTGAAAGAGACGTTGAGGTGTTAATTGACGCAATAATGAAATTAAAAAGTTTAAAATAGTATTATGGAAGAAAACAACGAAGAATTATTGAATGGAATTTTCAACGAAGAAGAAATAGATTATAATTTAATAATGCAAAATTTTGGTTTAGATATGAACCAACTAGATGAAGTTTTGAACAACAACTACGATAAGTTAGTTTTGTCCTATACAAAATCTGAGGATGAAATAAATGATTTATCATATAATTATGAGTCCGATTCAGGTTTTGATATTTGTTCAACTGAATCTATTTGGATTCATCCGAATGATAGAGCATTAATACCAACAGGACTATATTTTAATATTCCTGAAAATTACGAATTACAAATCAGATCAAAAAGTGGTCTCTCATTGAAAAAGGGTCTTATGGTATTAAATTCACCTGGTACGGTTGATCAAGGATACACAGGAGAAGTACAAGTTATACTTTTTAACACAACGAATGAAAAAATTAAAATTGAAAAAGGTCAAAAAGTAGCACAAGCCGTTTTATGTCCCGTAGTTTGTGGAAAATGGATAAATTTGATGAGAGTCGATTCAATCGAAAATAAAGATAGAAATGAAAAAGGATTTGGTTCTACAGGATTATGATAACAATAATTTATTCAACTCATAAAGATTTTGAGTATAACTTTAATTTCAAACAACATTTATTACAAACAGTTGGTTTAAAGGATGTACAAATATTAGAATATCAAAATAATAATGAATATTCTCTTTCTCAAATATATAACAGTGGAATAACAGAATCTACATATGACATTGTTTGTTGTATTCACAATGATATTAAATTAGAAAAAAATTGGGGAAAAAAATTATTAATAGATTTTGAATCTAATCCTGACTTTGGTATTATTGGTAAGGCCGGGGCATGTTATTTTTCTGAATCAGGAATCTATTGGGAAAGAATGAATCAATCAATGGCGGGACAAGTTTATCATTTTCCAAAAGGAGAAAAAAAATGGTTAAATAGGTATTCATCAAAATTTCCTTATCTAATACCTGTTGTAACAGTTGATGGTTTATTTATTTCTTTTGACAAAACAAAAATAATACACAAATTTGATGAGTCATTTGGTAAGTTCCATTTTTACGATCATTCATTTTCATTAAGAAATTATTTGAGTGGTGTTAAATTAGGAATCACATCTTCTTTTGAAATAACTCATGATTCTGTTGGTAAACCAAATCAAGATTTTTATGATACAAAAGAAATATTTTTAAAAAAATACGGAAAACATTTACCGTTAGATTTAAAACCAAATAACATTTTTGTTCCCGAAATTAAAAACAAAAAGTTTAAAAAGTTCAGAAAAGTCGCAATAATAATTCCTACAAAAGGTAATGTACAAATGTTGACTGAATGTATTAATTCTTTTTTTGAAAAATGTAACTCTGAAATTTTTGATATTTTTATTGCGGACACTGGTTCTACAAATGATGAAAAAAATGAAATTAAAAAAAATATTTTTGATAAAAAAAATATAACTTTTATAGAATATGATTTTTATAATTTTTCTAAAATTAATAATGACGTTGTAAAAAATTATTTGGATTCTTCTCACGAATTTTTATTGTTTTCAAACAATGATATAAAAATATTAAATGATGTTATTACGGGGATGCTATCGGTTTTTGAAAAGAATTCTAAAACAGGAACAGTAGGTGCGAGATTACATTTTGAAGATAACACAGTACAACATGACGGTGTTTTTATGGGTATACACAATTCAACAAGAAATTTAGGTGTTGGTCACCATAATATTGGTTCTTATTACAAATATAAAACTGACACCTCAGAAACTTTCGGAAACACGGCCGCTCTAATGATGATAAGAAAAAATGTTTTTGAAAGTTGTGGGATGTTCAATGAAAATTATGTTTCATGTTTTGAGGATGTAGAGTTGAATGTAAAAACTAAAGTTTTGGGATTTTCAAATTTTACTTGTAGCAATTGTGTTGCATACCACTATGAATCAAGAACAAGAAACGAAGATCCTGAAAAAATGGAAAAATTAAGGTATGACTATGAAAAAAATTTAGTCCCTTTAGTAATAGAACATTACGAAAAAATAAAAAAATATTTTGTCCCATTGGTTTAAATGTTAAATATTTTAGTAAGGACATCTAAAAGACCAAAATCATTTTTGAAATTAATGGAAAGTTTAAAATCTCAAACTTTTCAAAATTATAAATTGATTGTAGGTACAGATGATAGAGAAAGTTTAAACTATATTAAAAACTTTGATATACAAGATATTTTTTTTATTGATAAAGAAAAAATTCTTGAAGATAATCCAAACCCATTTCCTAAAAAACCTACAACAGCACCTTACAATTTGTACATGAATTTTTTACAAGACAAAGTTCTTGAGGGATGGATTATGTACATAGACGATGACGATTATTTCATTGATGAAAATTCATTGTTAACAATATTTAATGAAATTCAAAAGAGTGATAAAGATACTTTGATAATTTGGTCCATGAAATTTTCTAATGGGTTTATTGTACCAAAAAAAAATGATCTTAAAAGAGGACCAATTCAAAATTTTATAGGATCACCATGTTTTACATTTCACGTCAAATATAAACAATATGCAAAATGGGATCAGTGGAGATGTTCTGACTTTCGAGTCGTCAATAAACTTTGGGAAGTAATTCCTAAAAAAAATTTTATGAATAAAATACTTGTTTACGTACCAAACGCAAACGGGGGTAAAGAAATAGAAAATTAAAAAGATTTTCTTTTTTTTATTTTGTAATAACTTATAAAAAAATAAAATATTAATTTTTAATTAAATGACAAGAAAAAAAATTGTTCAAGAAGAAAGTTACAACACATCTCAAACAAAAAAAGAAATAATAAATTCATTAGTCAAAAAGAAACAAAAAAATAAATTTTTAACAGAAAATCAAAGAGAGTACTACCAAAAATTAATAAGTAATCAGATTACAATTTGTTCAGGACCTGCAGGAGTTGGTAAAAGTTATATAGCAATGAAAGCAGCTGTTGATTTGTTAACGGACCCGTCTAATTCTTATGAAAAAATAATTATTGTTAGACCAGCAGTCGAAGCCGAAGAAAAATTAGGGGCCCTACCAGGTAATTTAGAAGAAAAATTGGATCCTTACATATTCCCATCTTATTACCTTTTAAATAAAATTATAGGAAAGGAATCTAGAGAAAAATTAAAAGAATATGAAATTGTAGAAGTTTTTGCTTTAGCTTATATGAGAGGAATGAACATAGACAATTCAATCTTAATTTTTGAGGAAGCTCAAAACTCAACCCCAAACCAAATGAAATTATTATTAACAAGAATTGGATTCAACAGTAAATTTTTTATTTCGGGAGATTTAGAACAAACTGATAGATATAAAGATATTAAACAATCTGGTTTGTACGATGCAATTACAAGATTTAACTTTGTAAATGATATTGCAATTTTTGAATTTAATCAGAATGATGTTGTTAGAAATCCTTTAATAACTAAAATATTAAAAAAATACGAAGAATAAAATGAGAATTGGTATAGAAATAAATGGGGTGTTGAGAGATACAATTAGTAAATTCAAACAGTTGTACGAAAAAAATTTTATTGATAACAATTCTGAAGAACAATTACAACAAACTTTCAACATAAATAATGATGGAGATTTAACCCCAAATGAACAGAATAATTTACCATTTAAATATGAAGTGAAGAGTGAAGTTGATTCATTAGATTTGATGAATCATTTTTCGTTTCCATCAAAAGATGATCTTTTTAGTTTTATGTATGAAGAATATACTATGGAAATTTTTGGGCATTCTCCATCAACAGAAATGAATACATTTAATTTACTGAATGATTTTTATTATGAGTTTAGAGAAAAAAATGATCTCATAATTGTTTCTGATGAAATAGGAAAATCTAAACCTTCCTCATTATTTTTTTTGTCAAAATTTGGATGTTTAATTGAAGAAATCTTTTTTTACAGTCAAATAACAAAAAAAAGTATGTGGAATAAAATAGACATTTTACTTACAGCAAATCCTGACTTATTATTGAATCACCCTAATGGAAAAGTTTTGATAAAATTTGAAACTGATTACAATAAACACATTGATTCGGAATTCAAAATTAAAAGTTTATCTGAATTAAAAAATACAATTGAAAAAATTGAAAATGTTTACAATTTTTAACGAAAATTACTACATAGATATTGATCGCGTAGTAGAAGAATGTGAGTTAGAACCTTCAACAGGAGAAACTCAAATACACCTCATAAAATATGAAACTGTAAAGTTCATGTTAGAAACAATTATGTCTGAGGTTGAAAATGTTGATGAAAATTTAGGTATGAAAGCTTCGGGATTGAGTCCTCAATTTAAACTAGCTTTTAATACATTACTCAATAAAAAAATAATAAACAAATATTGAATTTATGGAAAACAATCAAGTAAAAAAATTAGAAGATTCAATTCTAAGAATGAAAAATAAACAGTCGAGAATTTATTTTATAGTTCAAGACACAAAGGGAAATGCCAAAGCATCTTTGAGATACATATATCAAATGGCTATGGTTTTGAAAAATAAAGGATATAACCCAATTATGTTACATGAAAAACCAGAATATTTTGGAGTATCCAATTGGTTGGGAGAACAATATATGTCTGAATTACCTCACTCATCTATTGAAGGTACTAATTTAGAAGTTTCTCCTGATGATCTAATTATTGTACCTGAAATTTATGGATTTGTAATGGATCAAATAACGAACCTTCCTTGTGGAAAAATTGTTTTATGTCAATCTTATGAATACATATTTGAAACTTTAAACCCTGGACAGAGCTGGCCTTCATTAGGATTTTTCAAATGCATTACAACAAGCGAAAGACAAAAAGAATATATTCAATCAGTTGTTAGGAATCTTTCTTATGATGTTATCCAACCATACATTTCTGAAACTTTTGAAAAACAAACTTTACCACCAAAAACAATTATCTCTCTTCACACAAGAGACCAAAGAGATACAACAAATTTAGTGAAGACATTTTATTCAAAATATCCTCAATATAGATGGATTACATTCAGAGATCTAAGAGGTTTGTCAGAAAAAGAATTTTCTAATGGTATGAAAGAAAGTTTTGTTTCTGTTTGGGTAGACCAAATAAGTGGTTTTGGTACTTTCCCACTTGAGTCATTTAAAATGGGTATACCTGTAATTGGTTTAACACCAAATTTAATACCAGAATGGATGAATGAAAATAATGGAATTTGGGTTAACAACCAAATGATGATTGTTGATGTATTGGCAGATTTTATACAAAATTGGTTAGAAGATAATATCAGTCCTAATCTTTACACAGAAATGGAAAAAACAATATCTGAACTTCAAACAAAAGAAAAATTCGAAGACGAAGTTGAGAAATTATTTTTAGAAATTTTTACTACGAGAACATCAAGCTTTGAGTCACAACTAAATAAATTTGAAACAATAGAAGAATAATGGAAAATAAAAAAACAATATCAGTAGTTTTACCCATCAAATCAGGTAAATCAACAACCTTTAAAGAATACTTTGATAAATGTATTGTATCATTGTCAGGACAAACTGATCAATTCAATGAATTAATAATCGTTCATACGGATGAAACTAATTTGGTAGAATTTTTGGATTCGTATGATTTTGGAAATATTAATATAAGAAGGGAGTTGTGGACACAAGAAGCAAATTTTTGTAATCAAATTAACCACGGTGTTAGTGTTGCTAATTCTGAATTTGTATCATTCTATGAATTCGATGATGAGTATTCTAACATTTGGTTCAAAAATGTTCACAAATATTCAGATATTTATAATGATGTAACGGCTTTTTTACCAATAGTTGTTGACACAAACGAATTGGGTACTTTTGTAGGTTTCACGAACGAAGCTACATTTGCATCCAACATATCACAAGAAATGGGTTATTTAACAAATGAAACTCTTTTGAATTACCAAAATTTTCAAATTTCTGGTATGGTTATCAAAAAAGAGACGTTTGAAATGATTGGTGGTTTGAAAAGTAATTTTAAACTTACTTTCGGATATGAATTTCTTTTGAGATTGACTAATGGTAATAAAGTTATGACAATTCCAAGAATTGGTTATAAACATACAAACATGAGAGAAGGGTCGATTTTTTGGAATTACAAAAATGGAGAAAACAAACTTACCCCTGATGAGGTTAAGTTTTGGATAGAATCCGCGAAAAAAGAATATTTTTATACAAATCAACGTGATATAAACTTTGAACCCCAAGAGGTTTAATGATATTAGAAACAAGTTTAGAAAATCAATCGAGTGAAAAGAAAAAGAAAGGAAGAAAAGCAACTGTAAATAATTATTTTGATGAAAGGGAGGAAGTTGCGGTTAGATTGTATCTTTCCGCAACTACTTTCGATGAAAAGAACAAAATATACAATGAATTTTTGAGGGATCCTTTGGATAAAATGATATCTTCGATTATAAGAAGATATAAATTATATAGAAAAGATATGAATTTTGATGAAATTCATATTGACACACATTCGTTTTTAATGACCAAAATTGATAAGTTCAAACCCTCCAAAGAAAAGAAGGCTTATTCTTATTTCGGTACAATCTGCAAAAATTACTTAATGGGTCAAATTCTCAAAGACCAAAAAGAAATGAATCGGAAGATATCATATGAAGATATATCTTCTGACTTATTGAACACGCCAGATATGATTTATCATATTGATAATGATGTTGTGTCTACAGAGGAAATAATAAAAAAGTTTTTAACCAAATTAACTGAAATTATTGAGGAAACGAGTGTCACTGAACAAGAATATAGATTGGGGGAAGCTTTGGTAGAAATTTTTGAAAACTACAATTCTATATTTTTGGATGCAAGTAACAACAACAAATTTAACAAAAATGTTATTCTTTTCGAAATAAGAGAAATGACTAACTTATCTACAAAAGAAATAAGGGTGTCTCTTAAAAAATACAAAAAACTTTATCAAGAAATAATTTCTGAAATATATAAATAATAAAGACCTTTATTATGCCAAGACCTCAAAAAAAACAAATCAACCTCAGCAAAGAATCAATGTTGTCTTTGATGCAAGAAATTTACAATGAATTGGTAGAACAAAGAAATACGGCAATTCGAATTCAAAACAAAATGCTGACAATGATGAAAGAACCTGAAGACATGACATTGATCGGACCTGTTATTGAAAAACAACAAAAAATTATAAATGATTGTGTGGAAAAAAAATTAACGTTGTCTAAACTCCAAGCACAAATGTGGCAAAAAACTTCTGAAAAAGAAGAAGATTTTTCTTTGAGTGATTTAGATATTGATGATGACGCTTTTAAAAGTTTGTTAGACAAAGACGTTAGTAAAAGCACTTACAAAATGTAAATAAAATGGCAGATTTAAAATTTAGTTATTCCGAGGTTAAAAGCAAAATTAATGCGGCAAAAACTTATAATCAAATAAAAAAAGATATAAGAAAACTTTCAGATAAGAAAGGTGACAACGAAGAAGAAAACACTAAAAATAACACGAGGCCACTTTCTGAGTCAAAAAAAAACAAAAACAGATCCCAAAGAAATCAAAAAACACAAATTGATGAGTTAATAGATATTTCTTCTGCATCTCAAAGAAAACCAAGAAACACTATTGAATATTTAAAAAAAGTTTTTTCGAAAACTATTGCAAATTGTAAACCAAAAATTTCTGAAATATTAAATACCGAAGCCGTTAACGCAATAGGTTGTAGTCAAGATCAAACTTACCAACCAAATCAAGTTCTTTATATAAAAGTAAGGTCTATAGATTTATTTGGTATGTTGAAATTGAATCCGAATACAGACGAAAACAAAATATTATATGAAAAATACGGTATTAATGTTGGATCAGTTCCATTTGCGATGAATAAGGAGTTGTATGATAGATTACAACAACCAAACGTATCTTTCAGTACACAATATGGTGTATTTTACCAAGGAGCATCTAAACAGGATCTTTTTGATATTGAATATACGACTACCGATGGGTCAGGTAATTTTGGAGATTTTTATAAAATTACTCTGAAACCAAGACAAGGTGTGAATAATATTCAAGAGGCAATCAAAGATTATTACGCAAGTTTAGATATTTTAGATTTTAATAATGTTGTTGCTAGATTAATGGATATCCTAACTGGTTTTTTACAAATACAAATAGGTTCGGGGGATCTTCAAATTGCAGATATGAAAAAGTTTGAAATCATTTTACAAAGAATGTTAGGGTTATGTTTTGATGAAAACAAAGAGATTGATGTTATGGGGGCGTCCAAAACATCTGAGTTAGACAACTTCGACGATTCTTTTTTTCAATTTACGAGTATCGATTTAACTGAAATTCAAGAAACAATTTCAAATATACATGAAGGTGTCATAAAGTTTGTGGATTGTGATAATATTATCCTTCCAGTAGTCCCTAGTAATGTTACAGAAGCAATAAATCAATTTGTATTTGTTCCTGACCAAACGGTTGAAGAAACTATCAATAACGCGATTTCTGCTGTTGTACCTCAAAACAATGAAGATGGTTTTGGTATCAAAATAAATTTTGATAAAAATCTTTTAAAAACAATTCCTAAAGCTCTTTTGTATGCTCTTTGGTCACCTAAAATTATTTTACCTATTGCAATATTTTTAAAGGCACTAGGTAATTCTGTATTTGATATTATTGATTCATTAATGTCATTTGTACAAAAAATGGCAACACTTGTTTCTAACATAATTTCTCAAATAGGTGCAATTTTTGTTGAGGAATTATTCAAAATAATTAAGGCGGATATACAATCACTAATACAAGCATTAATTCTTGATGTTACAAGTGAAAAAAATGAAACAAGAACACGAGTAATTTTGAGGTTAATTGAATTACTTTTGACTGTCGCCAGATTAGTAAAAGATTATAGGCAGTGTAAAAGTGTTGTCGATGAATTATTAGCTCTTTTAAAAATTGTAGGTGGGTTCTTTGGTAACACAATTCCTAAACCACTTTTAATTGCAACAAAACTTTTGGGCGGGTTTTCAGCATCAAGAGCGTTTGTAAATGTGATAGAAGAATATCAAAAATTAGGATTACCCACAGGTCCGATGCCTGATGGTAGTGCAAATTTAGGATTAATTTCTGTTTTTGGTCAACTTAAAGGAACTAAAAAAGAAGATGATGAAAACGGAAAAGTGGAATCTTTATCTGACTTTGGGGTGTGGTTACCAAACGGTCAAGTTCTACCATTAACAGTTACAGGAAAAAAATTATAAAATGGATCAAAAAGAATTAGAACAAATCACAGAACTTATACAAGATTATAAAAATCAATCAAACAAAGATTTAGAAAAAATTATGGATTTTATTTCTAATGAATTTGAGACAACTAAAGAAAAAGTTATATCATTGACACACTATTTAGATAAATTAGAAAATACTTATAATGTTATTTTAAAAGAACATTCAAGCAGAAATGGTAACAAATGAAAATCAAATATTATTTCCTGGTGTTGTAATTGACAGTAAAGATCCAATGGTTTTGGGGAGGTTGAGAGTACGACCTGAAATAAAAAAATACGAAGCAATTGTTGCCTCAATCCCAAATTGGGATGAATCAAAGGCTTGGACAAATGAGGACCCTTTAATTTTCTACCCCCTACTACCTTTTTATTTTTGGAACGTACCCCAAAAAGATGAATTAGTCACAATTATTTATCAAGATAAAACCTATGACAATCAAAACCAATATTACATTAATGGTCCATTTTCCTCTCCATTAGCAACAAACTATGAATATTATGAGGCATCAAAAAAGTTTACAACTGTTGGTACTCAAATAGAACAAAATCTTTCTTTAAAAAATAAAGAAAATATTTACAGAAACCCTAACTCATATGGAATTTTTCCTGAACCTATTGATGTTGCACTTTTAGGAAGAGGAAGTTCAGACATCATCATTAAACAAGATGAATTAATATTAAGAAGTGGAAAAACTAATAGTCAATTTAACCCTAATATTTTTCCTATCGCAAACGACAAAAGAGCTTTTATACAGTTATCAAATTTCACACAAAGTTCTGAATATGGTAGTGAACAAACACAAGAATTTATTACTGTAGATTCCAAACCAATTAGGAAAGTTATCAATTGGGATATCATAAATGCAGACAACCAACAAAATGCCTTTACAGGAACAATTTACCTTTACAATTTACCTAATGTTGCGTCTTACACACCCACACCTTTTACTGGTAACCCAATTTCTTTGGAATCAAAAGATTTTTCAGTTTCAACAAATATTGACGGAATCGCAGGAGCTCCAGAATATTATTTACAATTTATTGGGAAAACTTCTGATGAGGTTGTTGTTTTGATAAACAACTTTATAAAAGGCGTTAATGACGGTATTATCAATATTGATGGTCATCCAATTCATAACGTTCAAAATCAATTCCCTTTTTATTTTAGACCAACGTTGAGCACATTTCAAAAAATGGCAAATCTAACTGGATCAACACCAATAGAAATAGAAAATATTTCATCAATTTATAACAAAGTCAAATTATTACAAAGTGATACTACATTAGGTAGTAATTTAGTGTGGGAATATAATAAAACAACCAAACCTATTAAAGTTAACGTATTAAATTTTAAACCTTTAAATTTTTCTCAAGAACCAAAAACAATAACTTCTATGGGTTCAGATAAATTATTTTTATTATCACACTTAAGTCAAATCCCTTCAAAAAATAAAATTGATTTAACAAGTACCTTGTATGGTATACCTGAAAAAGTTTTTACTGAAAATATCATACCAAATACAGATCCAATGGTTAGAGGTGATGAATTAATGAAGTTAATAAATTTAATTGTTAAATACTTAATTTCTCATGTTCATCCTTTTCACGGATTATCACCAGTATCTGTAGGAAGAGACGGTACAAGAACAGAGGAAATTTTACAACAACTACAAAACGCTCCTGAAACAATTCTTAATCAAAATATTCGAATTAATTGATATTTATATTAAAAAAGATTAATGTCAATTAATAATTCTTATTTCGATAGAAACAACACTTTAATTTCTAATAGTTTTACAAACACAGGAAGGAATCCTGTTGTTGAGTTATTTTACGGTAATGGTAATGTTACCGATCCCACAGGATATAGTAGATTCATTTTCAATTTGAATTTAAATCTTCTAAAAGAAAAATATGCCGATGGTACAATTAGTACCAATTGTGTGGGTGCTATAACTCATACTTTAAAAATGACAAACACGTCTTATTTTGATAAAGATTTTTTAATCAATACAACAACTTCTTCTGGTAGATTAAGAGCAACATCTTTTGATCTTATATTATTTAGAATACCTTATTATGATAATAATCCTGCCTATCCTCAAAATTGGGATGAGGGTGTTGGTTATGATTACGCAGATATACTAACAACAATACCAACAGACAAAAATTTTTCAGATAGACCATCTAATTGGTATCAAACAACAACTTTAGATTTTTGGGAAACACCAGGAATTTATAATAATAAAAATTTGGGTCCTGTACCTTACTCGGCAATAACTATAATAGACAAACAACATTTTGAATTTGGTGATGAGAATATTTCATTTGATATGACCAATGAAATTAATTCAGTTCTGAATGGTACACTTGTAAATCCCGTAGGTTGGGGAATAGCTTATCTTCCACAAGTTGAGAATTTAACAGGAACAACAGGGACATACTCTGTAGGTTTCTTTTCAAGACATACACAAACCTTTTACGAACCATTTTTAGAAACTAACTATGATGATCTAATTGAAGATGATAGAAATAACTTTACCTTAGGCAAAACAAATAAATTATATTTATACTTGTACGATGACGGTAATCCAATTAATCTTGATCAAAATCCTTTAGTCACTATTAATGACTCAGCAGGAGACCCCATTGTAGGTTTAACAAATATCCAATCGTGTTTACGAACAAAAGGTGTGTATGAAGTAACAATACCACCACTTTTAGGGTATAAAACTCCTTGTTCATTTTCTGATACATGGTCTAACATTAAATTGAATGGTTTTGATTTACCTAATGTAGAAAACGAATTTGTTGTTTACAATGTTCAAAAATCAATTCAAATAGGAACAACTACAAACCAACCGTCAATTTATGGATTTGACTATTCGGGTATTAAACAAAACGAAAAAATTTGGAATACCGACATGAGAAAAGTAACTGTAATGATCAAAAAAGCTTACACGACAAATGTACAATTACCTAATGTAGATGCCTATTACAGAGTTTATGTTCGTGAAGGGCAAACAGAAGTACAAGTTCAAGATTGGACAAAACTAAATAGAACCCCTGATGAATACTATTTTATGTTTGACACAAGAGATAAAATACCAAATGATTATTACGTAGATATGAAAGTTGTGTCTACAGGAGAGATTAATACCTATAAAAGACAAATTAAATTTCAAATTGTTAATAAAAAGTATTAAATTGATATATTTATAAATAAAAAAAATGGAAGTTTACAGTGCAAATACCGAATATACCGCTTGTATCGAATGTAGTGGATCTACATATACAGTGGACACTCCTAATCCTGTATGGACTGATAATAAAGGTAACTCAGTTATACAATTGAATATGGTTGCCTTGGGTGGTGAAAATGGATTAAATTCATAGTCATGAATAGGATTAACAGAATTATAAGAAATCTAATCGAAGAATCCGAAAAAAAAGAATCTTCAAGATATATGTTCTTTTCAAATTTGGAACAAATGAAAAGACAATGTGATCTTCTTTTGGAAATCGATCATAATATGATCGAAGAAATATTAGATCAAGGTCATGATTGGGCTCAGGATCATATTGCCGAGGCAAAAAACAATTTAGATCAAGTTTTTGATTTTTTAATGAATGAAACAAATTCTGAATTTGATGCTGAGATGAAA
>Ga0181344_1000164_pt1 | contig 27388 bp, 12 predicted proteins | sample Su13VDMLBDD_FD_130098 | JGI IMG/M metagenome (GOLD analysis project Ga0181344, IMG submission 130098) | Freshwater viral communities from Lake Michigan, USA - Su13.VD.MLB.D.D | ecosystem: Environmental > Aquatic > Freshwater > Lake | place: USA: Michigan | collected 2013-07-15
CACTAGATATGTTGGAGAACAACATGTAAAGGAAGACTGCAATGGATATATTCCAAGTGCAAAAGAATGGGTTGATAATATAAATAAACCTACAGAGTGGATGATAAAAACCTTAAAAATTGAAGACTAATGAAAAATAATAGACATGTATGGGAAGGATGGACAGTCCAAGACTTTATAGATGATTTAGAAATAACATTTCCATATCAAAAGTTTGAAACAAAAGACCAAGTAAAAGAATGGTGTAAGTCTGAACAGCCTTATTACAAGAAACATATACCTGAAGTGGCAAAACATTTTATACAAAAAGCAAACCTATGATTTTTAACAAAGAAGAAACAAAGAACTTATTAAATATGTTAAAGTCATCTGATAAAGAAAATGCTATAATAGCATTTGAATCTTTAAAACAAGTTGACACAAAAAAGTATATAGGAGAACTAATTGTACTCTATAAATTTGGAAATGCTAGTCCTGAAGATTGGAAAACTAATTGTCCTAAGTGTGAAAAAGTATTAAATAAAATTCTAAAAGGTGTTTATACTGCACTATCTAGTGGAGGATGTTTATCATACATGATAAAGAATAATGCTAGTATTCAATCTATAGAACTTTTTATGGAGTTATTTACAGAAGGTATGATTGGATTTTTAGGTCAAATGGGATATCCTGCTGATAAATTTGAAATTAATATAAAACTAAAAGATGGACAAGGCACAGAGTCTTAGTAAGACAGCAAAAGAATTGATGTTAAAAGAACCCTATTATGGGTTCTTTCTTATTATGTTAAATAAAATATGGAACAATAAAGTTCCTACAGCAGGTGTAAGTAAAAATGGAATTAATTATCAATTAGTAATTAATGAAACTTTTTGGGAAAGTCTAACTGATTTAACAAGATTAGGTTTACTTAAACATGAGCTCTTACATATTGCATTTGGACATCTTACAAGTGTATTTAAGTTTAGTGATAGAAGATTAGCTAATATTGCTATGGATATGGAAATTAATCAGTATATTGAAAGCTCTTGGCTTCCAGGTGGTGATTTAAGTTCTGATGAATTCAAGCAACTTAAAGAAGCAGTTAAAGCTGAGATGGAGTTAGCTAAAGAAAATAATGCTTCTACAGAAGAGCTTCTTGCTATTAATAAGAAACTTCCTTCTAGAGGTATTATGATTGATGACTATGATGAACTTGATCTTGATAGAAAAGCTGGTGCCAGATATTATTATGATATGCTTAAAGAAGCTAAAGATGAGAAAAACAAAAATGGTACATCTGGTTGTCCAAACTATGATGATCTTTGTGATCAAATGGATTCTGGTGATGGTGATGGTTTGCCTGACCATAGTACATGGGATGAGTTTGATAATCTTAGTGAAGCTGAACAAAAGCTTATTGAAAAACAAGTACAAAAGATACTCTCAGATGCAAAAGAACAGACAATTAAGAAAAGAGGAACTGTTCCTGGAGAAATAGAAGGTGTTATTGTAATTGATGAGATAGTTGCACCTAAATTTGATTGGCGTGGTTATATCAGAAGGTTTACTGGAATTAGCACAAAAGTGTTTACTAAAAAGATAAGAAGAAAAGAAAATAAAAGATTTGATGCTAATCCCGGTCTTAAAATTAAGATGAAACAACATATGTTGTTAGGTATTGATACTTCAGCTTCTGTAAATGATGATGAACTACTTGAGTTTATGAATGAGATTCATCATATTTATAAAGCAGGAGTAGATATTACTATAATTCAATGTGATACTTCTATTAAATCTATTGAGCCTTATAAAGGCAAACCTGAGATAACTGTAGTAGGAAGAGGAGGAACAGAGTTTGATCCTGTCTTAAACTATTATAATGATAATAATAAAAAGTATACTAGTCTAGTATATTTTACTGATGGAGAATGTTATACAAATGTAAAACCAAAAGGACATGTTCTTTGGGTTTTGTCAGAAAGATCAGAAATGAATGATTCCCTTCCGGGTAAAGTAATAAAGTTGGAACTATAAAAACAAAAATTATGAGTCAAGTACAATTAAATGTAGAAGAATTAAAAGATTTTATTAAACACATGGTTAATAATAACCAGCATATTCAAGCTGATGGAAAAGTTCCAGTAGCAATTAATATAGAAGGTGATGCTGGTCTTGGAAAAACTTCTGCTATTATGCAGTTAGGTAAAGAAATGGGAATGCAAGTTGTAAAGCTTAATTTATCTCAGTTAGAAGAATTAGGTGACTTAGTAGGTTTTCCTGTAAAAGAATTTGAAATAACTAATGCTGAAGGTAAGACTACCTGGATTAATGAATCTCAAATTACTGCTGCTACAAGCAAAGGTTATAAAGTAACAAATAAAAGAATGTCTCATGCTGCACCTGAATGGATTCAAGGTAAAGGTGAGGGTGGATTCTTAGTATTAGATGACTACACTAGAGCTGATCACAGATTTATGCAAGCAACGATGGAGATCTTAGATAGACAAGAATATGTATCTTGGAAATTACCTAAGAATTGGCATGTACTCTTAACTACTAATCCAGATAATGGTGACTATAATGTTACTTCTCTAGATATAGCTCAGAAAACTAGATTTATTTCTTGTGAGTTAAAGTATGATTCTAATGTATGGGCTAAGTGGGCAGAAAGTACAAGTATAGATGGTAGATGCATTAATTTTATGTTGATGAATCCAGAACTTGTAACACAAAGTGTTAATCCAAGATCTGTAACTACATTCTTTAATGCAATTAGTTCTATTCCTAAATTTGAAGATAGCTTGCCAATTATACAAATGATTGGTGAAGGTTCAGTAGGAACAGATTTTAGTTCTATGTTTACTATGTTCATTAATAATAAGTTAGATAGACTTATATCTCCTGAAGATATTATGACAAAAGATGAACAATATGTAATGAATGCTTTAACTAATGCAGTAGGTCAAGATGATGACTTCCGTGCTGATATTTCTAGTGTAATTGCAACAAGAGTTATAAATTATTCTTTAAATCATGCAGAGAAAAAAGGTGTTACTGACCTTATGATAAGCCGCTTGGTCAAGCTTACTACAGACTGTAAGGCCTTTACTGATGACTTAAGATACTTTATGATTAAGGAAATTGTCAATGGAAACAAAGTTAAGTTTGCTAAATTGATGATGAATAACAACGTGGTGAAGATGGCTGTAAAGTAATACAAACATAAAGCAGTTACACACTAAAAAAAAATTATAACAAATTAATTCACATATAAAGGGAAGGTAGTACTTCCCTTTTTAAATTATTAAAAATGAATAAATCTATATTACACATTACAAGTTCAGATTTAGGTAATAATTATAATTCTGAACATACATATGAAGTTAATTTTAGTATTACCAGTTATGTAGGAACTTTTAATTCAAAAGATTCTGATTTATTAACTATAGTAAAGACACCATATGTGCCACAAAAAGGTGATAAGATATATTTCTTACCTGGAGTAAATATTCCAAGAGTAAAATTTAGAAATATAGCTGTAGAATATGGAATTAAAACTGTAAGGCAATTTGATCAAGCTAATGTATTTTTTGGTAGTTCTAAAAGTATACATGAAATGACAAACACAATGTGGGTATATGAAATAAAAACCACTGAATTTCTTGCTTTTGTAGACATTATCTCAGATAGATTAGATAATCATACTAAAGATAAAATTAAAACAGCTTGTGAATTTTATGATAATGAAACTATTGCTGTAGATTACAATATTAAAAATAGTGTACATGATGCTTTAAGTATAAGTTCAAATGGATGGAGTAATAAAATGACTTATGTAGAAGATTCAGATAAAAACTTATATCTTCATTGTGAAGGAGTAACTATTTATGATGAGTCTAGTGTAATTGATATTTTAAATGGTGAAGAAGCAGCAATAATTGACAAAGAAGTATATACACATCTTTCTGAAATGCTAAATAGTTCTGATAGAGATAATCATGTTCTTGCAATGGAGATTATGGCTAATTCTAAATATACAGAAAGTTTAGTTTATCTTGAGTTATTATTTCATGATTATTCATATAATATATCTAATTCACATACTAAGAACCATGTTAATTTTAAATCTTTAATTAGTTATTTAGATAAAAATAAGGGCTATCTTAATACTGATATTGATGATATTGTAAGTTCTTTAAGAGCTAAAGATCAATTTACACCAGATAAATTAGAAATAGTTATGGAGCATTTAAGTCAAACTATTGCTGACCGTGGTAATTCTAAATATTTTTCAGTAAAAACTATTACTGTTCAACCTGATTATATTGAATTATTAGGATCTAATTATACTTATACAGTACAAGAAGATTATATTCCCGAAGTAATTATTTCTTTACCTGATCCTGTAGAAATTGAAGAGGAAGTTTTAGAAGAAGAACTCATAGAAGCTGCATTACTTAGAATTGAGAGAAAAGAACTCAAGTCAGAGTTAATAGTTCTAGAAGAAGAAGAATTGGCTGAAAAAGATTTGGCCACTTTTAAACAAGAAGAATCAAATAACCATCAAATAACCACAAATGATACAGACATTGATTGGTTCTAATGAACTAGATGCATTTTACAAGGACAAATTTTATTTTAGTTATAGCAGTATAAGTAAATTATTATTTTCCCCAGCAGCTTTTTATAATCATTATGTGCTTAAACAGAGAGAGGATATTGTTGCACCCCACTTGGTTTCAAGTAGGGTGCTTCACTGTCTTTTATTTGAGCCTGAAAAGTATGATGATAATTTTATTAGTATGCCTGGAAAACTTCCTACAGATAGTCAAAAGAAAATAATTGATAATATTTTTAGAAAATATTTGGTTATTGAAAATAATACATTAACTTTGGAAGACTTCTCAGAAGATATACTCACAGAACTACTTACAGCAAACCTTTACCAATCTCTCAAGACAGATCTTCAAAGAACTGAAAAGATTCTTACAGAAGAAAACAAAAATTATTTTAACTTTCTTATAGATAGTCAAGATAAGACTATAGTAGATGAGCCAACTCTAAATAATTGTAAATCAGGAGTTGAAGTACTACAGTCTAATGAAGAGGTAAGATCTTTGTTACAACTTGATAAATCAGAAGAAGATGTTCATATTGAGTCATATAGTGAGTTGCCTATAGAAGCTGATGCAGAACATTTACCTTTTGGGTTTAAAGGAATCATAGATAATATAGTAATAGACAAAGAATCCAAAACAATATTTATTAATGACTTAAAAACCACAGGTAAACCTCTTGTAGATTTTCCAGAGTCTGTTCAATATTATAAGTATTGGGTTCAGGCAACAGTATATGTAAAGCTTGTCTTTCATAAATTTCTAAAAGACTTACCTGATTTAAATGAATGGAACTTGTATTTTACTTTTATAGTAATAGATAAGTACAACCAAGTGTATCCATTTCAAGTCTCTATGGAGACAATGACCCTATGGCAACAAGACTTTGAAGAATTAACTGATATACTTAAGTATCATTATGAAAACAAAGATTTTAAGTTACCATATGAATTAGCAGTAGGTAATGTAAAATTGTAAAAATTATGGCAATAGTTAGCATTTATAGGAAATATTTCCAAAAGTCTAAGATATTCTTATACCCGCTCTTAGATATTAAAAGAGGTACTAATATTATTCCTACTGACACTTATGTTAGTTGGAATACTGGATATAGTCCCGAGGATATGAAATTAATTTGCACTTATCATACAAAAGATGATGATGAGTATTTAATTTTTGAAAAAAACATATTATTAAAACATACAAGACTACATGATTATATTAAAGTAGATAATACAACTAGTGTATTTACTTTTGATTTTTCTGATTTAAAGAATGACTGGGAATATTTTATTGATGGTAAGTATAGCAAAATGAGTGCTGCTACCAAAAATAAGATTTTAAATTACTTTGATAGAGTTAGTGCAAACTATGTCTATGTAGAAAGTTATTTATTTCCAAAACCTCATTTTAAAATTTATGCTGATTTACTAAATGTGCCTGTTGGAGTGATAGAAGAAGTTGGTGAGTTATGCAATAAACCTGATTTTGAAAAAGAAAAACTAAGTATTACAGTAGAAAATTTAGAAAATATAATAGTTCTAGATTAATTTTATTAACTTTAACAAAAAAACCAATATAATATGAGCCAAAATTCAATGATTCTTGTCCAGTCAACCTGGCAAGACAGCCAAACATTCAGAATGATTCCAGTTACTCTTGAATGTCCTTATGTAGAATGCATTTTAGATCCTGCAACTAAAGTATTTGTGGTCATTGCTAAGATTAATAAAACAGCTTTGCATATGATTCCAAGATTAGATGATAGTGGTGATCCACTTCAGGTGAAAGGTGTAAGACCTAATGGTAGAACTATTAGGGAAGAAAGAAAAACAATAGAAACTTTTCAAGAGTTTTATATTGAAGATAAAAAAGCTATGGAAGACATAATTAATCTTATGGCTATCAATGCAAAAACTTTTAAGTATAAAAAATTCTTAGAAGAAACACCAACAGAGGTCACTGTAACAGATATTTAAGTTATAAGGGCCTCTAGGGGCCCTTTTTTATTAATTAAATGGGGAAACAGCTTAACTGAATAAATCTTATGAAGACACATTATGTTATGGATTGGGAGACCCTTTCCAATTGTTTTATAGGTTGTTTTGAATCTATAAAATCTGAAGATCAAGAAGTTTTTGTTATACATGAAAGTAAAAATGATATTCTAGAATTGGTAACTTTTCTAGAAAAAAATATTGCTTTTAAAGAATGGCATGTAAGTTTCAATGGTTTAAGTTTTGATAGCCAAATTACTGAACACATATTAAGAAACAAGGAACAACTCTTAGAACAAGATGGTGATACTATTGCTAGGTTCCTGTATAATAAATCACAAGATATAATAGGTAGACAAAACCAAGGTGAATTCTCTGAGTTTTCCCCACGGGATTTGCATATTAAACAACTGGATGTATTTAAACTAAATCACTGGGATAATCCTGCTAAAAGATCAAGTTTAAAATGGATACAGTATACTATGGATTGGCACAACATTATGGATATGCCTATTCATCATACTACTGAAGTTACTGCAGATCAAATACCAGAAATTATTAAATACTGTTGGAATGATGTTAAGTCTACTAAACAGATCATGATGCTTAGTAAAAGCAATATTGATTTAAGAGGTAAACTAACTGAAGAATATGGTATAGATTTATATTCTGCTTCTGAGCCAAGAATCTCTAAAGAATTGTTCTTACATTTCTTATGTGAAAAAACTGGTATAAAGAAATATGATCTTAGGCAAATGAGAACTAAGAGACTTAAGATAGTAGTAAATGATATCATACTACCTTATATAGAATTTAAGACAGCTTCATTTCAGAATCTTCTTAATAAATTTAAGGAAGTAATTATATATCCAGGAGAAACTAAAGGAGGTTTTAAATATTCTGTACAATATAAAGGTATTAAAACTGATTATGGTCTTGGTGGTATTCATGGAGCTAGACCTACAAAAGTTTATGAGCCTCAAGAAGATATGATTATTATGACCTCAGATGTCACAAGCTTCTATCCTAATCTTGCTATCAGAAATAAATGGGCTCCTGCTCACTTACCACAGAAAGCATTTTATGATTTGTATGAATGGTTTTTTGAAGAAAGAAAAAAGATTCCTAAGAAAGATCCTAAAAACTATGTATATAAGATTATACTAAACTCTACTTATGGTTTAAGTAATGATGCTAATAGTTTCCTGTATGATCCAGAATTTACAATGAAGATTACTATTAATGGTCAGTTAAGTCTTACTATGTTGTATGAGATGATTTGTGAAGAAATTCCAGGATCTATTCCATTAATGCAAAACACTGATGGTTTAGAAACTATGATTCCTAAAGATCAAGTAGATAAGTATATGGAGATTTGTGCAAGATGGGAAGAACTTACTAAGCTACAACTTGAACATGATAAATATTCTAAAATTATTCTAGGTGATGTAAATAATTATATTGCTATTACAGAACAAGGAAAGAGTAAATGTAAAGGTAGATTTGAATTTGATGATTTAGCTTTACATAAGAATAAAAGCTTTAAGATTATTCCTATGGCTATTTATAATTATTTTGTAAATGGTATACAGCCTGAAGACTTTATTAAAACTAACACAAATATATTTGATTTTTGTGGTGGAGTAAAAATTAAAGGAGATTGGAGTTTTAATAATCATTATACAAAAGATGGAGTATATACTGTAGATAAATTACAACCTACCATTAGATATTTTATGTCTAATACAGGAAGTAAAGTAATTAAAAAGAATAATACTGATAACAGAGAGATTCAGATAGAGGCTGGCAGATGGCTACAAACACTACTGATAAACTATGAAGGGAAACCTTTTGAAGAATATGATATAAATTATGATTACTATTTGTTTAAGATTAATAAAGAAATAAAAGATCTTGAACCTATTATTACACAACTAAAATTATTTTAATTATGCCAAAGAAAATTGCCGATTGTACTAAAGCACACTTATCTAGTATTGCTTTACCAAATCATGGTGCTACTTACACTGTAATTAGTCACCAATCTGTTATTGATTATGCTTATACAGAACTTGCAGCAGCAGGTTTTGAAATTAGAAGCGAAGAGTATAGAGCAACTGCAGATGGTCAGATTGCTCAGGGGATTTATAAACTAAGTTATAATAGTGACCCGGAATTACATATGATGTTTGCTTGGACTAATAGTTATAATAAACAAGTAAGATTTAAATGTGGAATTGGTGCATATGTGCAACAAACAGGAACTGTAATGGTTTGTGGAGACATGGGAAGTTGGGCTAGAAAACATACAGGAGATGCTGATGAAGAAGCTATTAAAACTATGCAAGATCAAATAGCTAATGCTCATATGTATTATAATCAGTTAGCTGCAGATAAAGCTATAATGCAAGATATTACTCTTAATAAAAGAAGACAAGCTCAAATGTTAGGAATATTATTTGCAGAATATCAGATTCTTACTACTGAACAAGCTAGTATGATTAGAAACCAAATGGATAGACCTAGTCATGTCTTTGCAGATTCTAATAGTTTATGGGCTTTCTATAATTATATTACTATTGCTCTTCAACATTCTCATCCTAAAACTTGGATGGAAGATCAAAGAGTTTTGCATTACTTTATATCAAGTGTTAATAACTTTCAGCAGTGCAATGTACCTGCACAGGTTGTAATTCCACAGATAATAACCACTGAAGCTGACATAACTCCAGTTGATCCTAATCAACTTAGTTTGCTAGATCAGATTGCAGATATGGAAGCTGACATGATAGATGAAGATGTTAGATATGCAATTGCTGAAGAAACATTAATTGCTTATACAGATCCTATGGGAAATAAATTTGAATCTATTGACTTTCATAATGCAGTAACTTCTGATCCAGGAGATGATGATGATGATGATGCTAATATTTGGACAGAACAACACATTATTGAAAAGGATGATACACCATTTGAAATTGATGAGAATCAAGAATGGACAGGTGAAAATGCTAGTACTATGTCATTAGAACCTACACCAGAAGATCATGAATTATTTGAAAAAGAAATGATACTTATTAAACAAGAAGAAGAATTAAATTTAGAAGATGCACTAAGGGCTGAACCAATCCCTCATGCATTTGATGAATTTACATTAGAAGATATTAATAATCAGGATACTGAAAAAGAGGACTTAAGTCCAGACTTTTTCTAAAGAAGCTCTAGTTTAGGGTGGTTTAATATATCAATTAAGGGAAATTAGCAGAAATGCTTTTTTCCCTTTTTTTTTTACATCAACGCCTCAGCAATTTCTTTCTTCTTAATTGCCCAATAAGGTGCAGCATTCTTACCAGATAAACCAATTAAGGCACCAAGATGATTATATATTTTATAATTACCTTCTTCTTGCCATGAATATGGACCAACATCTTGTTTGTAAATTGCTTTATCACTTCCTGTTGCCATATAACCTAAGTCTTGTAAAATTTTACCATATACTCCTAATGTTGGACTTACTACAATAGTACTTGTTTCAGAAAACTTTGTCCATTCACCTAATCCTACAAAAGGTAGTGGTATAAAACTTTGGTTTTCTCTTTTAACCATCATTAATTGATATAGTAAATGATTAGCCATCCATCCTGCTCTACCATATTTTTCTTCTCTTTCCTCTATCTTTTTAAATCTATCTTCATCACCTGAACTATATCCAAAAATATAAGTTATTATTACACCTAATAAAACTAATAACATACCTTCTGTAAATACTTTTTTCATAACAGATTTTTCTTCAGCTGTCATTAATGGAGCATATGTATTATACTTTGTTATTAATTTCCAAGAAGATTGAAGGAATTGTATATAACTACCTCTTTTACTTTCATCTAAATCCCAATCCCATGTGTCTCCACCAAAGTTTTCTTTAGATGTATCCATTTGAAATCTTTCTAAAAACATACCTGTAGCATATTTTCTAGAGAAACTAAATAAATTATAAAGTAAATATTTCTCAGCAGCAGCTGAGTCAAGATCATTTGTACTACCATTCAATCTTTTATTAGAGGCAGCCATTATTCTCTTTATTTTATTTAATTCAGTACTTCTTGCAATTATTAAACTATCTCCTATTTCAGTACCAGTAAGACTAGTTATTTTATTTTTAAGTTTAAGTTCTTCTACAGTTATGTTATACTGTTTAGCAATTGAATCTAGGGTATCTCCTTTAACTAAAACATGATCAACAGGAACAGTGCCCCATTCAGGATTTATTCCATCTTTTAATTTTATAGAACCATCTTTAGCAGTTTCAAAAGCATTTGCATATCTTATTTGTAAAACAGAACCATCAGGTTGTATTTGATCAACCATTTGTTTTTCAAGAATACTAAAACCTATTTCAAAAGCACCTTGTTTTTCTAATAGTTTTCTATCTGAATACATCCAGCTACCTTCTATTAAATCTTTAACACCTGTTCTTGTAGTTGACTTACCAAATTCTTTTTCTGCTTTACCTGGATCCATACCAAATAATTCAACCATCTGCATGTTTAAACTTTTCATGCCTCTTGCATAGGCTCCTTGACCAGCATATTCAAATATAGCTTTAGTAGCTGTAATCTGACCTCTTGCCATAGATGGAAAATCAATATACTTTCCTCCAGCTGCAAAGACTAGTTTCTGATAATTCATTCCCCACTTATTCTTAACAGATGATACAGGATTTAAAGCATAAAAAGCTCTACTTGCTTGAGCCATTAAGCCTCTTGCAACTTTTGTAATCTTAACATTTTCAGATTGAAATTCAGCAGTAACTTGACCATAGAAAGTTCTATCCATAAAATCATTAAATAACTGCAGTCTTTTATTAGTAGATCTTTTTAAGAACACGGCAGATTTATCATTAATTTTTGATAATGTTTTACTTGCTCTATCTAACTTATCTAATGCATTATCAGGATCTGCATAAACAGATTGTATAGCTTTTGCTAATGATTCATTTTCTATTAATGTATTTTGTTTATCTAAAGAATACATATAATTCCATTGAGATCTAAGAACATCTGTAGAAACTGCATTAATATCAAGTTTAAATAAACCTCTTACAGGAACTTTAGTAATTGGATTTCCTTGTAAATCTGTAGATACAAATAATAAATCATTATCAAAATTAAATCTATTCTCTGGATCATCAGATGCAGCTTTTACTGAATCTTTTATATTTATAAGAATAGTACTTGACTTATCTTTTATGTCCTCTTTTAATTTACCTTTTTGAAGATATTCTAAATTATTATCTATTCTAAATCTTGCAAAATCTAAATACATTTTAGATGCATATTGCTTACCCTCTTGCATTTTTAAATAATTTTCTTTTAGTTTTTCTAAAAGTAAAAACTGGGCATTATTTTTTTGTTTAAGTTCATAATACTCTTTATTCATATACTTATCATTAGCATGTCCTATTGCATATTCAATAGGTAGCATATTATTTCTATTATCTACATGAACTCCAACTTTTAATTCAACCTTTTTAGTTTTAGGATTGTATCCTGTAAAGAATTCATCTTTAATTTTTGTTACTGAATACTTAGCTATTGGAACTCCTTCAAAAGGTATTTCTTCTTTTGTTATAGGATCTAATAGTATTGTGTGTTTATAATAACCTTCATCTGCAGGTTTACTAATATTCCAAGCTTTTATTCTAAAATATTTTAAAATAGATTCTCCTGTTTCTACATCATATCCTGTTCTTGTATAATGATTTTTATCAAACCATTCTGCAAATTCAGGGCTAGCAGCTTTTGCAGCTGCAATATCAGCAGACTTAAGCAAACTATCTGCTGTTTCTACAGTGAGTGGAGGAAAATCTAAATTACCTAAAGCATTATTAAATGCTGTAACATAATATTCTGTACACTCTACATTAGTTAACTCAGCTAATTTTTTATATTCTTTTCTTAATTGAGTTGTCTCTATAGAGGTCAAACCAAATATAGTTTTTTCAGAAGCTAATTTTTTATATTCTGCTTGTTCTTCCGGAGTCATTTCAGACATTAAACCTAAACCAATAAGATCTTCATAATATCTAAATTTAGCAGCATCTTCTTTAGATAAGCCAGACTTTCTATCAAAGCTTTCTTGTGCTTCAACTATTTCTTCTTCAATAGCTTTAAGTCTATTGATTTGATCAGGAGCTAATCTTAAACCATTAGGTTCTCCATCTTTATCAGTCACCCTATTTACTAAATTATATCTTTGTTCATATAAATTAGCAAGTTGTTTTGATACTGCAGTGTCTTTACTTTTTTCATTAAGTTTTTTAATCCGCTCAAGAGTATTACTTCTTTCTTGATAATAAGCATCACTATAAGCAACCTTAAAGTTTTTATCTCTAAACTTTATAATCTCTGCTTGATATCTAGCAGGATCTGATTCTTTTGTAACTCCAATTGCACCAAGTGTAACATTAACAAAGTGATCAAAATCTCTTTGTACTTTATCTAAATTAGGCGTTGTCTCACTAAATTTTCTTGATTGCTCTCTATAAGCTCTTCTTATTAAAACTTTTTCTAATTCTATGCCTTGTTTATATTGACCATTAAGATTAAACATATTATATAATTCATCATATTTAATCTTAGCAGCTTTAGATGGAGTGAATTCATTAAGGTCATCTAATTCTGTAAATACAGAACTATTAAATGTACTCATATCTTCAAGAGCAGCTCTTCTTTCCATATAAGCATCTAAAGAAACTTCAGCAGAAACAACTATATCTTTTCCTGTTGCTGGATTAAAAACTACATTGTCTTGTCTCCACATTTTCTTTACTGCATATACTGCATCAACATGTTGTTTTTGCATATACTTTTCTTCCCATTCCCATCTAGCATTTAAAGCAGCCTTTATTTCATCTTTGTCACCTTTTTCTTTTGCTTTTACAATATCATCTTCTAGTTTAGCTTTATCAAATCTCCAAGTTTTAAACTTATCAAGATATGCATAAACTTCTGTTTCAATAAGATTTCCATCTTTGTCTCTATCAGGAACTATATCTTTAAATAAAACTATATCTGCTATAGCATTAGTATCATTATGGCTAATTCCTGTAGCAGCAAGATAAGGTTGTAATTCTTCTGCCATTTTATATTGAGCTTGAAGACTTTTCATTTCTTGCTCTGATAATTTGTCTTTCATAAAATTTACAAAAGAACCTAACATGTCATTTACATTCCCCATAGGAGTAAGTGCACCCGCCATTCCTACATCTTTTACATGTCCTCTTAAATAATCATCAACACTTTGTTCTGTTATTTTATTTGCATTATAATTAAAAAGTTCTTTTAATAATAAAGGTGCACTTTTTAAAGGTCTTGGTAATAAAAAATCTTTAGTTGCAATTGATCTAATATTTTGTACATCAAGTTTATAAAATAAATCATCTTTAAAAGCTTGTATTTCTTCTTCTGTAAATTTTTCTACAGCTAATGCTTTGTCAATATAGTTTTCAAACTTTTGCTTTACATTCTTTTGCATTGGTAAACTGTTTTCTATAAAGAAACCTTTAACAAAATCAAATGTCATGTCTTTTGCTTCATCAATATTATCTTGAACTAGAGCTTTAAGTCTATTGATTTGATCTGAAGGATTTAAACCTAATGCTTTTCTAACATTTTCTAAAAATTTAAGCTCTCTTTCCATGAACTGCTTAAAATATTGTATTTTAGCATTACCATCATAAGTCATAAATTTATTAGTATTCCTCATTTCTGCCATGATACTCTGAACTCTATTTGCAAAAACTTCTAGTTCAGTTAAACTATTAATAAATGATAAAGATCTTTTTCTTAAATCATCTTGTTCAATTTCTAAAGTTTTAAATAATTCTTCAAGTTCTTCTTCTGTAATATCTTCTCCTACTGTTTTGTATGCTTTAACATAATCTCTTATATTTCTTAAAACATCCATTCCTTCTTTTCCTTTTAGATCTTCTTTAAGTTTCTGTGGAGAATTTCTAAGAACTCCAAGTTGAAAGGCCATTTCAGTATGAAATTGATTGATTACATCTACAAGTTTTTGAGGAGTAGTCTTTTTTAATTCATTTAAATAATCTTCTGTATCTCTTTTAAATTCTGCAAATAAAGATAACTGTACATTTAAATCTTCAATAAAGAAATCTTTATTTAACATCATGTCCACTAGCTCTTCTCTTGTAGTTGATGTAGATAGATTTTTTAAATTTACTTTTCCAACTAAAGCTTTTAATACTTGTTTAAGGGCAAATAATAAATTTTGTATAAACTTAGCAAAGGCACTATCATTATTAACAATTCCTGCAAGTTCTCTATCAGCATCAAACTGCATAGCAGTAACAATAGCTTCTTCTTTAAATCTTGGTGTGTCTTCTTTTAATTCAGGATACTTATTTCTTACATGCTTTATAGCCTCTAATCCTATTGCAGATTGAGTTAACTGATTAAATAAACTATTAAATAGTTTAGGATTTTGTATAGCAATTCCTTTAATTAAAGGGTGTGCAAACTCATGTATAACAGAACTTGCACTAAATTTTCCTTTTATAAAATATACTTTATTATTATAATAAAAAGCAGATACATCATTTGTATAGGGAGTTGGACTTTCTGAAAGTAAAATAGCAGCATCTGCAGGAGTAATTATATCATAACCAATTCCAAATGCTTTAGCATATTTCTCACCTAATTTTTCAGCAATTTCTAAATCTCTATGTTCTAAAACTTTATCTGTAAAATAATTTTCTATAGTTCTTTGACTAAAACTTTCATCTGATTCTTTTTTAAAAACTTCATCTTCTAAAACATTATCAATTAGTCCTGCTCTAATAGAATCTTGGCGTTGAAGTTCTTCTGCTTGTCTTTCAATTTCTTTTAACTCAGCTATTTCTTTTTCAAGTTCACTAGCATAATATGTATCTATTAAAGACTGTGGTATAGTTACATTTCTTTCTAATTCATCTTCTGTATATTTTGTAAAAGAAATAACTTTTGCACCATATATAGAATTTATTTCAGTAGCTAATTTATTAGCATTAGCCAAAGTCATTAAAAGACCTGCTTGACCTTTATCATAAACTTGTTGAGTTAAATTTGCTTTTATTTGAATTGGACAAGGCATGGTATATTTTTATATAAATTTAATATTTTTTACTGACAATCAAGTGATGTTCTTTCTATTCCTGGTAAACCTTCTGGAGAATTAAGATTATTTTCAGCTTCAAATTGTTCTCTATCACGCATTATATCAGATAAATCTTCATAAGATGTTAACTCATTATATGCTCTTATACTCTCTTGTTGTTCACTTTCTTCCTGAAGTATATTACTAGCTATTGCAAATGCTTGATTGTATGCTGAGCTACCTTTATTTAAACCAAGAGCATTTAATATAGCATCTATTATTTCTTCAAATAAGTTTTTATAATTTTTAACATCAGCAGGTGCTAATTCTTTAAGTTGAGTAATAAATTTAGCATCTGTAAACAAAGCTACAAAAAATTCATCAATTGTATAATTAGCATAAGGTCCACTTAATAATTTTTCATCAAATTTTCCTAGCTGATTAATGCTATGATTATATAATTTTTGAAAGTCTTTATTAAATTCATTATTTTTTCTTAATGCTTTATAAGATAGAGCATGTAAAATTTCATGAAGTAATAATGTTTCACTCTGACCATTTCTTACATTTGCAAATTCTGCAATAGAAATATTATTATTATATACATCATAAAAACCATTGCTTAAAAAGTCAGGATTATTATTAAAGCCAGCTTGTTCTTTTAATAAAATATCTACATCATTTATATTAGCAAATAATTTTAAATGTTTAGCTAATGTATTTAGTGGATGATTTGATTCACCTATAGCATTTAATAATGCTGATGCTTTTACTATCTCTGAATCTTTAAAATATTTTTCTCTTATGTTTACATCAGGCTTATTACCAGACATAACATTTTCTTGAATACTAGATGGTAAAGTAGTTTTTAGTTCACTTCTTACTTCCATAAGAAGTTTTGGAAACTCTGCACCCCATCTAGTTTTATCTTGAGTATGTGTAAGAGTAGCATCTCCTGTAGCAAGAAGTTTAGCAAGAGCATCTGGATTTTGTTCAAAAGAAGATTTAATTAAGATTTTCATATTAATTGAAGAATCCGCATCCCATCTTTGATTATCTAATCCTTTTACTGTCCTACCAAATGCTCTGGCCTGAGCAGATGATTTTTTATTAATATCTTCTACAATAATATCTATTTGATCCTCTGTATAAGCTTTGCTATACTGCAATTTTTCTAACTGATAAGCATGCTCTACAGAAGGATAAGTTGTACCGTCACCTAATGTAAAAGACCTATTAGCAAAATTACTTAACTCAGAATTTTCTCCTGTACCTGCATAGATATTAATCTTAGTATCTGGTCCAGGTAAAGTACCTTCAACACTAGTAGAAGCTGGAGGAACTTTATTAACTAAATTTTTCTTTAATAAAGCTAACACAGATGAATCAAGATCTTCAACATTAACTACAGGTACTTCTGGTGTTTCAACAACTGGGGGCTTTTTAAACTCTGTTGCTTTAGGAGCTACATAATTCTTAATTTTTTTATTAAGAGGATTTGTAAGTAAATTAAAAACTTTATCTAAAGTATTTACATCTAGTACCTTTTCCTCAAAGATTACAGATGCTGTTTGCATAACATTGAGATAATCATCATAAGGCAAGGCTTCATTAAATCCTAAAGCACTGTAACCAATACCATGTTGATAGATCATCATTAAAGGTAGTTGAGCAAATAACTTACTAATCCTTGCATTATCTTCAGTATTTGAAGATTTCTTAATAGTGCTGTCTGCTAGGTCAAGTAAATTCTGATAATATATTTCTGCAAGTTGCCCGTCCTTAAGCATTTTAACATCATTTAATGTTAGTACAAAATTTTGAACAATATCAATTTTAGTCTCACCATATACTTGTCTAAAAGCTTTTGTTATTGTTAAAGGTTTACTAAATTGAGAAATAATTGGATATTTATTTTTTAGTTGTGGAAACTCTTGTATAATATTCATAACCATATCAGTATATGAATTATTTTCAATACCACTTATAGCCTGACTATTATATGCATTAAGAAGAGCTTGCTGATTTGTATATTCCTCATATGCTAATTTAGACACTTGATTTTCAGGTACTCCTTCATTACTTAAAATACTTTTTATTTTTAAATAATCTTTATTAGTTTTTAAAGAATCAATAGGGAATGCATTTCTCTGATATTCTCTTTCAAATACATATCTTACATAAGAAGATTCATTAGGGAACATATTGTCCTCAGTATCAAATCCTTTTAAACCTGTGTTATTATATGCACTTGTTGTTGTATTAGTATTTAAATAAACTTTATCAGCATAATCTTTTTTCAATCTTGCTTCATCAACAAATATAGTATCACCAACTACTTGAGCACCTCTTATAACTTTATCTTTTTGTTTAACTTTTAAATTATTAAACTCAGATGGCATATTTGTTAACTCACCATTCTCATCTATAAAATGAGACATATAGTTCTGAAATATGTAATTAGGAATTGCATTTTTAAATTGTGTAATAAACTGGCTTATACCATCTTGTCCTTTTCCAAATCTTTCAGTTATAAGATTAGGATGTGTTTCTATTCTTTGAAGAATATAATTAGTCACCCTATCATTATTTCTTAATTGAAATAAAGGAATTACCAGATCTTTAATTAATTGGTTATCAAAAAAGCTACCTAATATAGAATCTTGCATAGCTTCAATTAAACCATCATCTAATTTTGAAAGTTCTTTAGCATCTTCTAATGATACATTTCTTCTAACTATTTCTTGAATAGTTTTAGAAGTTTTAGTATCTGGATTACTTAATGATTTAAGAGTACTAAATCCTTTAGAAGATTTTTCAAGTTCTAGAACATGTAAGAAAACTGCAAGAGCTTTAGGAGAAGTTGTATCATCAGTCATAACAATATCTTCTAATTCTTTTAAACTAAATTCTTTTATACCTTTAGTAGCTGCTTTTGCTGTATAATAAAAATTTGCATTAGATACAGCAAATTCACCAATTTGTATCCAAAGTTTAGATGCTGGTAATGTTCCTTGTTTAGGATAATTTACAGCATAAAGACTTTCCATTGGAATAGTTCCATTAGCAATATCTTTTAATAACTGTGTTTTTGTAGTTTTTTCATTTGTTGTACTAGGTGTCTCTACTTCTTCATTCTGCTTATTATAACTAAGTTTATAACCTGTAATAATACTTATTTCAATGTCTTCTCCATAAGGACTTTGTTTATTTAAAGCATCTTTAAGTTTTAAAAGATTAGCTTCAGGCATAATCTTATTTAAATTTTGTTCAATACTAGATCTAGAACTTAATACATTGTTTGCTGCAGTATATTTTGCAAATGCAATATTGTAATCTTTATCAATTAATCCAGTAACAGGAGCATAAGCACTTTTTATAAGTCTTTGTTGTTCAGCATATTCTCTTACTAATGGTTGTGATACCATCATTATAGCTTCCATTCTTGGAACACCTGCTTTAAATAAGAAAAGTAACATTGGAACAAGTTCTAAATTCCCTTGTATAAAAAATATCCAAGCATCTTTTTCAGCATCTAGAGCACCATTTAAACTTTGAGAAAATAATTCTGAAATCTCATCCATTCCATCTGCACTGTAAATACTTGATAAAGATATTTTACCATCTTTAGTTTTATTATGATTAACTAATAGTCTTACATCATAATCAATATCTCCTTCAATTAATTTTCCAGCTTTATTATAACTTGATTCTTTATAAGTTAAAGGCATTGTTGCACCAACTGAATTAAATATTGGATTTAATGCATTCTCTAGAGCTATAATACCTAATACTTTTTTAGCAACCATGTTTTCATCATGCTTGGCCATATTATATTCTACTTCTAATGTATTTGTTGGACTAATACCTTGACTAGTAGCTCCTGTAAATTGTTTCTTTAACTTATCAGCTATATCTTTTAATAAATATGTATCATTAGGTCTTATTAAACTTACAAAATTATCTTCTAGTTCTAGAATACCTCTTATTGTAGTAATTAGATTATTTTCTGAAGCAGCTTTTTGTGATTTAATTAAATTAAAGACATCTTTTTTTCCATCTTTTGTTTTATTTAATCTAGCTACTTCAGCTTCTAAAGCTTCAGTAGATATTCCTCCTTTAACAAAATTACCATCTTTATCAATATGTGGTAAGAATGTAGTTAACTTATCAATATCAAAGTCAGCTCCTGATTTAGCAACTATCTCTGTTGGTACAATAATAATACCTCCAGCAGAAGGATCTAAGAACTCATATACTTCCATGAATTCCATAGAGTTAAGTCCTTGTACTGGTATCCTAACTGCAGATAGAGTTATTGCTTTTCTATTGTCATCTTTATTTAACCATTCTTCATCTTTAATAAGTTCATTAAGTCTTTTTATTGTTCCTATAGGTTCTCCATTTGTATCTTTTAATTTTAAAAGATTTAAAAAGTCTCCTTGTAAAGCAATTGCTATTTTCATAGCATTTGTAAGACCATCTGCATTTTGATGATAAGAAGGTAAATTATTTGTACCAATGTATTTTTTTTGGTCTGCTAAAGTAGCATTTCTGAATCTTGTTTGTGAATCCCAAATTCCATTAGTCATAGAACTTGCTACTTGAACAAAAGCTTCACCTTTTATTTTTTGTTTAATTAATCTTTTTTCTACAAGAGAAACAAGAATCTTTTCTATTTCATCTGCTTTTAAGTGTAATGATAAATCAGTCTTAAGTGACTTGTCTCTATTGAGACCAACCATTTGAATTAGATGTTCTGGTAACTCTCTTTTTTCAAGTTCATCTTGAACAACATTTAAAAACTGATTAATATTACCTGTATACTTTTTAGTTTTAGGATCATATGTGTAGCCTATCTCATTAAGTAATTCAAGTTTAAGTACAGCACTATGATGATCTACAGCAGTTTCATATGCTTTAATAGCAGCTGCATTCTTTTCATTAATTATTTTACCATTCTCATACATACCGTTAAGAATTAACTTTCTTAACTGAGTAGGAAATACTGTTTTATTTTTAAATTTAGTTGGGACAGCTGTAACATTTTTTAAATACTCTACATAAATAACATTAGGAGTAAATTTAATGTCTTCTTTTAAAGTTTTATTATCTGTACCTTTTTCATAGATTTCATCTGCTACTGCTTCACCTTTTTCATTTACTTCAGATGTAACACTACCTACTTTAGAACCAGATTGAAAAGTAACATATTGGATATTCTTTTTCATCATTTGCTCATGCAAAGATTGAAGATCAGAATTTTGAATCATACTTGGTATAAGAGGCATAAGTGAAAACTTATGCATTGCATTTACAGGTAATCCTGTACCAGATAAGTGACCAAAATTTTGTAACTTATATGCTGGAAAGAACTCTGTTATATCTGCAACAGATACTTCAGTACCCTTTATTATTTTTTGAAATAAAACTTCTTGAGCATTAGACCAATTATTTTCATTTGTTTTTAATAACCTATAGCCATCTAGTGTGATCCATCCTTGACCATCACCTTCTTCCATATTTACATACTTAGAAATTTCTATATCTACTCTAGTTTTTACAGCAGCAGCTACTTCACCTTTAGGTAAAACTTTATTAAATCTTTTAGTATAATCTTTTGTTAAAGCATTTTCTATTTCTTCAAGATATAAGGATGTTCTCTTTACTTCTTGTATAATAGCTGTATTAAGTTTTCCATCATAATTAATAGTAGGGAAACCATTCTTTGTTGCAGCATAAGATGTATTTGCTAAATATCCATTACTGAAATTTTGAGCAGCAATATCTGTTCTTATTGATCTACCACCAGAAGTTAATCCTGCATTTCTTTTATGTAACTCTTCTTTAGAATGGTTGTATTGTACAATATCACCATAAAACAAAGATGCCATTTCAAAATTATGTATCCAAGAGTTATAAGTATATGCATCTACTAAAAGTTCTGTTTCTTGTTCAGGAGTTAATTTAAAGACTGTAACTTTTTCTTTAATAGTAGGACTTAAATAATTTGCTTTACCAAAAGCTTTTAAGTTTTTACTAGTTTGTCCAGCAAAATATCCTGTAACTTCTTTCTTTACTGTTCCTAATAAAGCTCCGTTATCTTTATTTAAGAAAGCTATTAGATCAAAAGATTCCTTTGCTTTAATAGAAGCTGTAATAGCTGTATAAATTTTTTCTTTAGTATCTTCACTTAATACTGCATCAAAGGCTGTGTATTCTTCACCAGCCATTCTACCACTTTTTAATTTTCTATTGTAACCTTTATACTTTTTAAACTCATCAATATTTTGTTTAAATCTGTATATTCTTTCTGTTTCAGCTTGTATATAAGGTAACATATGTGCTTCAAAAGCATATGAATGTGCAGTCTTTTTAGCAAACATCTCTACATCAATCCATAGTTTTGAATCTATACCTTCTTTACCTGGAGCTCCAATAATTCCTCCATTAATTTTGGCACCAAAAGATGATGATTTACCAGCATGTCTCATAAATTCTTGAACACCACCCGTAAGTAAAGTATTAATTTCTTGAAATCTTTTACTACTTACATCTAAAGATGTTGTATTTACTCCACTCTTTGTAGCTTCAATTTGAGTTCCAGAATCCATAAATAATTCAAGATCTCTACTAGTAAGTCTAGACATTTCAGGATCTCTCATATCAAATAAAGATTTGATTATATGAGATCTATATGTAAAAGAATTTATTTTTGGATCTAAATAACTCATGTATCCAAATTTATCAGATGTCCATAAGTCAGATAGTTTTTCTGCATTGTTTATAGCATAAACTATTTTACTTGCTGTATTATTATCTATGTGTTCAAATACTAATTGCTTCTCTGCATTTAATACTCCAAAATTAGATGAGTCATATCCATATCTTCCTTGTAATTTAGCAAGAGCTTCAATTTTATTTTTTTGTTTAAATCCTTCTTTAGTTAAAAGACCTGGTTTACTACCAGCCATAAATACTTTTATTGGATCTGTTTTAAATTCTTGTATTGCTTCACGGGTTGTTACACTTACATTTTCTGAAATATCTTTTTGATATACAGCTTTTACTATATTAAAAATATACTGTAAACCAAACTCATTAATATTATCTTCATTTTTCTTTAAAGTATCTTTTATAACAGTTAAGTTATCTAAATAAATACCTAGTGATCTTGCAAATTCCCAAGACTTACTAACATCTAATGATCCATTCTTATCACTAAATTCATCAATAATAGCTTTTAAGTCAAGTGTTGGAATATTAGCTTTATTTTTTCTAGTAACATATGTATTTGTTACATCTGATTTAAATCTATCTTTAAATTGATTTATAACATTTCTAACTTCAATAGATGCTTCTGTAACAGTACCATCTCCATTTTCAAATATTGTAAATTGATAATAATGAACTCTTGGCTTATTAAAGTCTTGCCAAAAAGAAGTTGTTGCATTATATTCATTTGGTTTATTATTATTAATTTTTGGATTAGGAAGTTTAGATTCAATTAATTGTTTAAACTCAGGAACAGTTTTGCTTTCTTCTAAAAGCTTATCATACATTTCTTGAGGATCTTGAATTCCACTTATAGCTCTAACAGTATCATTCCATATTTTTCTAAAGTCTACAAGTTTTTCATAACCTAATTCATTATACTCTACTTTACCTTCAGTCATTTTAAATAGACTTTGAAGAATATAAATTGTTTCTTTTCCTGCTAATTGAATTAATGCTTTATCTCCAACTTTTTTATCTCCATATCTTTCACTAGTTTCTGCAGTATCTATTTCTACTAGATTACCATCTTCATCTAATTCAAATGATGTATATTTTTGTTTTAATAAACTAAAATTACTGTTCTTTAAATGATAAGCTATAAGACCATTTTTGGAATCACCATAATTATCAATTGCTATTTTAAGAATTCTTATTCTATTTTCTAATCTATCTCTTGTGCCTTGTTCTTCTATTGCAGGAGATAATGCTTTTAATTTAGCTTCATACTGCTCTAATGAATATTCAAAATCTTTTTTAATACGAGTGTAAATTCCTTCTCTATTTCTACTATCTAATACAATAGCTAATGTTCCTGCTTTATCACCAGTTCTTTTACTTTCATTATCTACTATTCTAGAAATGATAGTATCCATACTTTGTGAAAGAGTATTAGAGTCTTGTCTATTAAGTACTTGATTAGTCTTGCTTCCAGGAGCGACAACACCATTATTTCTAAATAACTCATCAAACCTTACATTATCAATAGTAGGCAAATAGTTATTTAAGTCTTTATTAAAATATAACTTTTCAAATAATATTTTTACATTATCTATATCTCTAACATTTGTAACACTACCTTTTCCAAGTAACTCTCTTAAAAAGTTTAATATTATTCTAAATAAAGTATTTCTTACTGGTGAATCAGGTTTAGGTTTAGGATTTTTTGCATACTCTCTAAATTCTTCAGCAATTATTTCTTCTATTTCAAAGAATGATAATTTTTTATTTCTTCCTAATTTTCTTCTTACTTCTTTGTATAAAGAGGCTTTTTGTTTTCTAGTTAAATACAATTGAGAGAAACCATGCCATGCTTCATGATAGACATCTACCATTGAACCTTTCTTTGCAATTTCAATTACTCCTAGTTTTCCATTTAATATAGAAGCATAAGACATGAATCTTGCATAAGCATTAGAGTTAACTAAATTTACAGCTTCTCTAAAACCAATATGTTTATTTAAATCAGAAGTAGCCCACCATTCAGTAGCTTTTTTAACTTCTTCTTCAGTTACTTCTCCAGATAATTCTCCAGATCTTGTAAAAAAGGGACTCTCATCAGAAGGTTGTTTTCTATCAATATTATTTATTTCATCATCTATTTCAGCATCTATTTCTTCTTGAGTTCTAGATTCTTCTTCTGTTTCAGACTCTCTAAGTAATTCAAAAGTAGCATCACTTGTTTCTCTAACATTACCAATTACTTTATCACCAATCTTAACTTGTACAATATCAGTGTATTCTTTACCATTAATTACTTTATCACCAAGTAAAAATAATGTAGCTGTTTTTGTAAAATCATCAGCAACAATTCTATTTTCATGATCATAAAAAGTAACAACAGAACCATTAGGTAAATTAAATTCCCATCCTGTTTTAGAACCTGGAGCTTTAGAAATTGTTCCTGTTATTTCTATACCTTTTTTAAGACCATCAACTAATATATCTTTTTTAGCTTTAGGTGACAATACTCCCTTATCAGATGGAGCAAGTAATGTATCAAAAAAGTCATCAATTTCTACCTCTTCAGTTTCTTTTTGAGATTCAGCTGATTGTTCACCATATGTACTTGGTACTGCAAATCTTATAAAGCTATTGAACAATTTATCATTTACTCCAAAAATTTCAGTATTTGGTAAAGTCTTTAATAGTTCAATATATGAAAGATAATCTTTTGATAATTCTCCTGTTGCTATATCATAATCTTGATAACCATTTCTATCTAAAGATTTCTTATCATAAGTCATTTTAGCACTAAAGTATTTTTCTTTTGTACCTGATGCAAATTTTAGAGCATCAGTTATTTCTTGAATAGCTGTTTCACTATTTAGATCAACAGTAGTAAACTTTTCATCATAACCTTCTTCTGCAGTATTCTTTGAATACTGGAATAATAAAGTATCAGTATTTGGTAAATAAGTTAATTTATGTTTTCTTGTTTCATTAGAAGCATCTTCTGCTAAAAATTGTAATACAAAATTATATCTTGCTTTAGGACTAAATTTTTTATTTACAAGTATTGCTGCAATTTTATTAATTAAGTCATCAGTTATATTAGGTCTATCTAAACTAAATTCTTTACCATCTATTGTTATAACAGCACTTCCTTTTATAAAAGAATCTCTTGCTGTTTTTATAGTTTTTATTGTTTTAAAAACAGAAAGAGTATTAACTGTTGTTATATCTGCAATAGTTTGTAAAGTAACTTTTGCAAATCCAAATTGAGGTACCCCAGCAGTAATAGCAGTAATATCTACTACAGCATCTTCCCCATCAATTAAAGACTGTCTAAAATCATATAGTTCTTTAAAATCTTTTTGTTGAGCTTTTTCTTTTTCAGCAACTAGTTCTTTAAATTCAGCATCAGTAAGAGTTAAGTTTTGTTTTTTTACTTCTCTCCTAGCTAAAAATTCTGCTGGTGGCATTTGATTTGAAATACCATAGATATCTGTTACTGCATATTTTCCATTTACTATTCTTACATCTCTTAAATATTGGAATACTAATCTTCCTCCTTCTTCTTTTGTTGTTATATTTCCTTCAGAATCAAAATAAACATTATTACCATTCTCATCAGTAATAACCATTAAAAATATTTTATCTGCAGTTGTAACACTAGGAACAGCTTGACCAGTTCTTTTTAAATAAGCTTGTCTTTCTTTTAATCTTTTTGATAGTTTAGATAATTCATCTGAATCTGCTGTGCTTAATCTAACAGGTTTTAATTTTAAAGATACTCCTTGATATTTTAAATTTTTTAAAATTGCTGTGCCATCAAGAATTGTTTTTATTTTTCTAATAGTAGTATAAATGTATTCTCTTGAAGGTTCTACTTCATCAAGTATTGATGGATTTTTAAAAGCTTTATTTTTACGTTCTTGGAAAGTTGTAGAAAAAGCTGAATCAGGATTATCTTGTAATTCTTCTTCATCTACTTCTTCTTGATCTTCTTCTTCTACATTAAAAGCTTCAGTAGCATTTTGTTCTATTAACTCCTTCTGTACATTAAGGTCTAAAGTTGGATTAAAATATTTAACAATATAAGATAATCCAGTGTCTTCATTTTTAAAATTTTTATTTATAGGAATTAAATAATCTGTTTTTAATTCTGAAACTTCTAAAGAAGCACTAGCTGCAGCTCTACGAAGTAGAGAAGGTATTTGTTGTAAAAATTTAGCTGCATTATCTGGATCAGTTTTAGAAGCAATCTTATCAAAAAGATTTTTCATATATGCTTCAGCATCAAATACTTTAGAGTTTTTTTGATTATCTAATAAATGACCATATAAATGAGCATATAATTTTTCAATCTGTGGCTGTTGTAAGGAACAAGTAATTTTCATAGTTAACAGAATATATCTTCTAATAAGTCATCTTCTAATTCTTGAATAGTTTTAGCTGAAGCAGCTTTTTCTATTGCATCTATTTTAGTTTTATCTTCAATAAATGTAGTTGTTAAATCTGTTGATTCAGATACAAATGTTTTATCTTCAGAAGTTAAAGGCTCATCTGGCTTTTCAGTTCCATTCATAAGATTTGTTTTTAATCCAAAAGTTTCATTCATATCACTAAATTTAATTTTAATAGTTTTTCTACTATTAAGTGCTTTAACAGAAACTATCTTATTTACAGTATCTACATTAGTTACCATCAATATAGAATTTTCTTCTGCGTATATTTTATTTTTTGTAGTTTTAGTATCAGTAAAGATATTCTTTTTTGCTACAAGTTCAGTACCTCTTTCTAAACTTTCTGAAATAATTGGCATATCTTGTGGAACAACTAAACCTTCTTTTTTAGCTTTAATTAATTCTACCATTTCTGTTAAATCTGATTGTATTACAAAACCGGAAACTATACTAA
>Ga0181344_1000165_pt1 | contig 27336 bp, 27 predicted proteins | sample Su13VDMLBDD_FD_130098 | JGI IMG/M metagenome (GOLD analysis project Ga0181344, IMG submission 130098) | Freshwater viral communities from Lake Michigan, USA - Su13.VD.MLB.D.D | ecosystem: Environmental > Aquatic > Freshwater > Lake | place: USA: Michigan | collected 2013-07-15
ACCTGTTCAAAGACGTTAAGGATTGGGACCAATGACCAAAATTTTAACATGTGCAGCGCGATACGTTAACAAAATGGGGATTTCTTAACATGACCGACATTTACCAAATGATTAAGACCCAACACTGCCCCAACTGCGAAGCCACCGAGCGTAAGCTGCACGACTTCCGGCAAAAGGTGAGCGATGTGGTGTATCACTACATCTACGTAGATGGTGGCCCACTTGACTGGCAAATCCTTGAAAGCTTCATCATCCCCAAGCCCAAGCCTGACCCGCTGGTGGAGGTGCTGGACGCACTAAAAGATGGACGCGCTGGACCGACAACAGAGAGCTACGCCGCTTTCCTCCGCGCCGCACTGGACAAGCTTGGCTTTGAGATACGGGGGAAAAGCAAATGAGCAAAGACACGCGACCACGCAGGTTCTTCGGGCTGCTGTGCGCCCACCATTGGGAGAAGTGGGGGCTAATGGAAACAAAGTTTGTAAGTGGAACCCGCAGGGAGCGCATGGTCCTACAGTGCAAACACTGCGGCGACATCAAATACACAAGGACACCAAGCAAATGACTGATACGAAACCACGCTGGACTGTAACGCTGACCTATTATCATGGGGATGGGCCGCGCAGCAGCACGATTAACATCCACGAACTTTACGAACTTCAAGACATCGTGGAGCGCGGACCTAACTTCTACGCCATTGAGAGTATCGTGGTATCCATTAACACCGACGCAGACTGCCCTAAGGTGACTGTCGAAGAGGCAGCGAACCTGTGAGTGGTGCGTTGAACCAAGAAGAAAAGCTGGCCGCTTGTGCCGACCTCGCCAAGACATACGAGCAGGGGTGGGAAGAGGCCGACAAATTGATCCGTCGTTACGGCGCAGAACAAGAACGCAAACGCATCATCGACCTCATCAACGGGCGCATGAGCATCCACAACGAATTTATTAATGACTGCGTGAAGCATGATGTCAGGGTGTCGGACTCTTTCTTTATTGCGTTGGCCGAACTGCGTTCGATATTGCGGGAGATAGAGAAATGAACATCATCACAATCGACTTCGAGACTTTCTACAGCCAGCAATTCAGTCTGTCGAAGATCACCACCGAAGAATATGTCCGCCATGAATTGTTCGAGACCATCGGCGTTGCCGTAAAGGTGGACGATGGTAAAACCCAGTGGTTCTCAGGGACAAAGGCTGCGACGAAGAAGTGGCTCGATCAGTTCCCCTGGGATGATGCTGCGGCTGTCGCGCATAATGCTGTCTTCGATATGGCAATCCTGAACTGGCAGTTTGATATCCGGCCCAAGCGTATTGTGGACACCCTGTCGATGGCACGGGCACTGCATGGCACAGATGGTATTAGCCTTAGCCTTAAGTCGCTGGCCGAGTACTTCAACCTAGGCGTCAAGGGCACAGAGGTTATCAATGCGCTGGGTAAGAACCGGCTGGACTTCACAGCGGAGGAACTATCTCGCTATGGTGACTACTGCATCAATGACGTCGAACTTACCTATGAGATGTTCAAGGTGCTGGCTGATGGCTTCCCTACGACAGAGTTGCGGCTGATCGACCTGACGATCCGTATGTTTACGGAACCAAAACTGACGTTGGATAAACAAGTCCTCACAAACCACCTGTCTAATGTGAGGAGTTCCAAAGAAGCATTGATGTCGAAGCTGAACTACGACAAGGCCGATCTGATGTCGAACCCGAAGCTGGCCGAACTCCTGGAGTTTCATAGTGTCGTGGTGCCGATGAAGGTTAGCCCTGCCAATGGTAAGCAGACCTATGCTTTCGCCAAGTCGGACGAGGCGTTTAAGGAACTGCTCGAACATGAGAACCCACAGGTGCAAGCCATCGTCGCTGCGCGGCTGGGTGTTAAGTCCACGTTGGAAGAGACACGCACCGAACGGTTCATCAACATTGCGGATCGAGGCACACTACCTATCCCGCTGCGTTATTACGCTGCCCATACTGGACGCTGGGGCGGTGATGATAAGGTGAACATGCAGAACCTACCGCGCAAGTCACCGCTGAAGAAGGCGATACGCGCACCGGACGGGTACTTGCTGGTTGATTGCGATTCGTCACAGATCGAAGCTAGGGTGCTCGCGTGGATGTCGGGGCAGGAGGACTTGGTTGAGTTTTTTGAAAAGAACAATTCTGAGATTGCCGCAGGAGTGCCAAAACAGGAGATGCAGTTCGACCCCTATAGGATTATGGCATCGCAGATTTACGGATTAAGTAATGTCAGGGACGTTACGGACGAACAACGGCAAGTAGGTAAAGTAGTTTTGCTCGGTGCAGGATATGGCCTAGGGTGGCGTAAGTTCGGTACCTACGCAAAGGCGCAGGGTATTGAGGTAGATGATGAGTTTTCTCGCCGGACTATCGAGGTATACCGGAGTACGTTCCCTATGGTACCTCAAGTCTGGGCGCAGGGGGACAAGGTTTTGGAGGCTATGCGCAGTGGGCAGACCGCCCCGCTAGGCAAGCTTGGAGTGTTGGTAGTTGACGAACAAGGTATCCGGTTACCGAACAACCTACACATTAAGTACCCGAATCTTAGAGAGATCAACGACCCTGATACAGGCAAACGCCGCACCGTATACGACACTAAGAGAGGTCGTAGCACCATTATCAAAGGCATCTGGGGTGGGGGCGTAACCGAGAATTGGGCGCAGGCTTTGGCTCGGATTATCATAGGAGAACAGATGCTGATGGTCGCACGGAAGCTACCTGTTGTGATGACTGTGCACGATAGTATCGGCGCGTTGGTTAAGACCGATGAGGCAGACACAGGGCGTACCTTCGTTGAGCAATGCATGAGGATCAGGCCCAAGTGGGCGCAAGGATTACCACTAAACTGTGAAAGCAAGATAGGAGAAAGTTATGGCGGATGAAGAAATTAAAGACCTTAAAACCAAACTATGTAGGTTGGAATGTGAAATCCAAGACCACAGGCAAGCTGATCGGCACGAAGCGTTGAAAGATGCAGGGTGGCCACCGGCTATGATTAAGGCAGTCGATGACCCCTTCGACTATGCAGTGGGGTTGAAGGACGGGAGGATTATCTTCTTCCACTACGCCGAACCCTGTGGGAAAGACAACGAGTGGGCACTGCTCACGCTGGATGATCTACATAGCGGTACCAATGCCTACCTACAGTCGATGAATTATCGGGTGGGTGTTGGTAAAGATCGTGGACTTGAAGTCCGTGTAAGTGAAATTGTTTGGGCTGCTGATGCCCCTTTTGGGAGTTAAGAAATGAGTGAATATCAATATACACACGACTGGTTCAACTGGGCACCGGAAGTCTGGACGCAGCTTATCCCTATGCTACCAGAGCATAAGTCATTCCTTGAAATCGGTTCCTTCGAGGGCCGCAGCACCGTCTGGATTATCGAGAAGATGATGAACCCTGGCGACTGGATTGACTGCGTCGATACATGGGAAGGTGGCGAAGAGCATAGTACGGAAGATATGCGCCACACAGAATCACGGTTCGATCACAATATCATCAAGGCACTGGACTGCCATTCGGCAATTCACCGTGACGGTGAAGGTAGCTGGGGACACACACGGTTCGCAAGTGACGGACCAGACCGGACCAATAACCGCGTCTACAAGTACAAGGCTAGGTCCACGGAGTTTCTGGGATCGAAGCTGGCTGGCTATGGCCGCAAAGACCTGTACGACTTCATCTACATTGATGGGTCACATACCGCACCGGATGTTATAACGGACGCTTGCATGGCTTGGCCGTTGCTAAAGTCTGAAGGGCTGATGGTGTTTGACGACTATATGTGGGGTAACCCGCGTGATGCGCTGCACCGCCCTAAGATTGCCATTGACGCTTTCACCAATATCTTTGGTGAGACAGCCGAGATTGTCCATGTTGGATACCAGTTGGTAGTACGCAAGAAGGGGTAGGGATATGGAATTTGTAACAGTAGTAATAAGCGCGGCTACGCTGACCTACTTTAGCTATATGCTGGGTAAGGGCAGTGCGGACGGGAAGGTCTTTACCCTCAAACGCGAGAACGAGCGGCTCAATGCCGAACTGCACAAGCTTACTGACCGCGACGAGCGTGGTCGTTTCAAAGGGGGTAAGTAGTGCCAGTAGTAAAACGGTCTAGGCGGATATGGACGCCGGATATGGATGCACAGTTACTGGATTACTACAAGCACGGCTTAAGGCCAGCATACATGGCGGAACAGATGGGGCTTACGATTGCCTCCGTGGAAGGCCGCTACAGGAATTTGAAAAGGAAAGCACAGAGCAATGACTGAAGAAACTAAACGGCCCAAGATTATGATTGCCACCCCCATGTATGGCGGGATGTGCACTGGCATGTACACGATGGGTTTGCTCACCACCATGAACAAGATGCGTGAACTGGGCATCGAGGTGCGCTGGGCACACCTGACTAACGAGAGCCTTATCACCCGTGGCCGCAACGAACTTGTACGTACTTTCTTGGCCACAGACTGTGACTACCTGATGTTCATCGACGCTGACATCGGCTTCGATGGGGAGGCTATCGCCCACCTGCTGGCCGTGGACGATGATATTGTATGCGGCATCTACCCCAAGAAGGAAGTGAACTGGGATAGCGTCAAACGCGCAGTGTCTGCTGGCAAGGAAGATATACAAGACCATGCAGGTGCATTTGTGTTTAACATGGTAGGAGGTGGCCACGTTGAGACTGACGAGCGCGGTGTCATCGAAGTGCGGCATGGCGGCACTGGCTTTATGCTTATCCGCCGTGGGGTATTCGACCACCTTGCACCACACGTGCCAACCTACCGGGTAACGTCATTCATCAAGCCAGACGGTGAGTACGACAAGCCGCTGACACATGAGTTTTTCGCCACAAGCATCGACGAGACAGGTGCGTTACTGTCGGAAGACTACCACTTTTGCGAACTGTTTCGCAAACATGGAGGGAAAATCTACGCCCATCCCTTCATCAAATTGGATCACGTAGGCACGTATGTCTATAACGGGGACATTTTGAAATCGGGCGGAAACCTAAAGTAAGGAGCAAATGACATGAAAAAAACTAAAGCAGCAAAAATTGCAAAGATGTTAAACAACGGAAATTCCGTTGCAGTTATTAAGCGGATGTTGGGGGTTAGCGAAAGCTATATCTACGTAATCAAGAACAAGCTGATGGAGGCGGCAGCGGCAACGGCAGCGGAAGCTGAAACCTTGACCGAAGCCATTAAGGCCAAAGCCGGTGAGTATGTCGTAGTCGAGGGGGCCTTGTCTGTCCAAGAAATCGACGCAATCCTTAACCAACGTGCAACCACATACGGAGCGTTCAAAGACGTAGCTCGTATGGCGCAACGGTTGAAGAATGTAATCCGGCTAACAGATATCGAACGTCGCGGTGGGACGTTACCTCTTGACCATCAAGAAGCACTCGACATGATAGCGAGTAAAATTGCGCGCATCGTCGTTGGTGACTACGACCACGTAGATAGCTGGATTGATATAGCGGGATATGCTACGTTAGTGGCTGATCGTCTCCAAGGGAAGGCGCGCTAATGATTACCCCCGATCATGCAATGGAACAGGCGCACACGACCGCCAATTTATACGCTAGCTATGCAAAGAAGTCTTACGAGTACTTGTTTGATACGGAAGTAGGGAATGATCGGCAGGCAGCGGCTACGTTTATGGCAGGGTTTATGCAGGCTGCATCTGCCGATTTTGTAGGTTGGGCTATCCAAAATCAGATTGAGGGGTTACGTAACGACATAGATCGTATAGAAACCCAGTGGTTTGACTGGAAACAGCAAGAAAGCAAATAACATGCCAGCATGGTCCTACAGTAGCATCAAGACTTTCGATCAATGCCCGAAGAAGTATTATCATCTGAAGGTAGCGAAAGACGTCAAGGATACTGCGGGGCCAGAGGCTGACTACGGTACTCAAGCGCACGAAGCAGCCGAGCATTATATCAAACACGGGACGCCAATTCCTGGCAAGTTCAAGATCATGCGTCCCGTGGTTGAAACACTAGCTAAGTTTCCAGGAGAGAAGCACACCGAGTTAAAGCTGGGTGTCAGGAAGACGGCTACTGGCTACGAGCCATGCGGCTTCTTCGATAAGGATGTTTGGTGGCGCGGCATCGTCGATCTGCTGATAACGGACGGCAAGACTGCCCACATGGTGGACTACAAGACGGGCAAGAACGCTAAGTACGCGGACATGAAGCAGCTGGACTTGATGGCTGGCGCGGTGTTCGTGCACTATCCGGAGATAACTAAGGTTAAATCGGGGCTGGCTTTTGTGGTCAGCAATGAGTTTCCTAAGAAGACACACACCCGCGAGCATCTGGATATATACTTTTCTGTATTCGATAAACAGTTAGAACAGTTGGAAGATGCAACGGATAGTGGTATGTGGAACGCTAAAACAAGCCCACTATGTGGATGGTGTCCAGTTATAAGCTGTGAACATTATCGCCCTAGGAGATAGCCGTGCCCTACAAAAATAAGGCTGACCGCAAGTATGCGAATGCCGTCAAGTATGAAGCCCAACCTGAGCAGGTTAAGAACCGTAGCGCTCGTAATGCAGCCCGTGCCAAACTCATGAAGGCCGGTAAGGTTAAGAAGGGTGACGGCAAGGATGTCGCCCACGTAAAGGCTTTCGACAAAGGCGGTTCGAACAAGAACGGTGTGCGGGTTGAGAGCGCATCAAAGAACCGATCCTTTAAACGGGACAGCAAGCATAACCTAGTGTCAGAAACCAGCAAGCGGGAACGCAAGAAAAAATAACCCGCGCAAGGAGCAAACTAATGCGGATCGTTGAAGACAAAGTCCTCCTCGTGGAGACACGAGACCATGATGCTATTACATCGACCATCAAAAAAAGCGCTGTGGTTGGAGCCAATCGCGGATCGTCCCAAGTCGCCGTACATTGGGGGCTAAAGGAAGCACGAGCGTTGGCTGCCCTTGGGCATGATGCTCCTTCCCCGCTGCTACGCGACTACCAATGGACGGGTAAGTTCGCCCCCTTTGAACACCAGAAGACTACAGCGTCATTCCTCTCGATCCGCAAGCGGGCATTCTGCTTCAGCGAAGCGGGCACCGGCAAGACAGCGAGCGTTATCTGGGCTGCTGACTACCTCATGAAGCAGGGTAAAGTTAAGCGCGTCCTCGTCCTATGCCCACTGTCGATCATGAAGGCTGCATGGCAGCAGGACTTGTTTAAGTTTGCGATGCACCGCTCGTGCAGTGTGGCCCACGGGGATGCTAAGACCCGCAAGAAAATCATCGATGCTGGCTCCGAATTCGTCATTATCAACTTCGACGGGTTGGCAGTGGTCAAGGACGAGATTGCCGCAGGTGGTTTTGACATGATCGTGGTGGACGAAGCGACAGCCTACAAGAACCCATCAACAACGCGGTGGAAGATACTCAAGAACATCATCAAAGATACAGACCCTTGGCTATGGATGCTCACCGGTACACCAGCCGCACAGTCACCCATCGACGCTTATGGGTTAGCTAAATTGGTAAACCCGGAAGGATGCCCCAAACACTACGGCGCGTTCCGCGACTCGGTGCTATACAAGGTCACACAGTTTAAGTGGGCCGTGAAGCCACAAGCCCAGTCCATCGTGCATCGCATCTTGCAGCCAGCAATCCGGTTCGAGAAGAGCCAGTGTCTCGACTTGCCGAAGGTTACCCATGTGGATCGTGACGCACCGCTGACAGCGCAGCAGCTTAAATACTACAGACTGCTTAAGACCCAGATGAGTATGCAAGCTGACGGCGAGCAGGTCAGTGCGGTCAATGCGGCGACAAACATAAACAAGCTGCTTCAGGTCAGCGGAGGTGCGGTCTATTCGGATACTGGTGAGGTCGTGCAGTTTGACGTGAGCAACCGTATCAATGCCGTGTTGGAAGTGATTCGCGAGACTACCCGTAAGGTCTTGGTCTTCGTGCCGTTCACGCACACCATCGAGTTACTGCGTGATGTGATGGAGAAAGAGAAGATCAGCTGTGAGGTTATCAACGGCAAGGTCAACCTTAACAAGCGCAGCCAGATCGTCGCGGACTTCCAGTCACTGCCCGATCCCCGCGTGCTTATCATCCAACCACAAGCAGCAAGTCACGGCCTGACCCTGACAGAGGCGGACACCATCATCTGGTACGCACCTGTGACCAGCGTGGAAACCTACCTACAAGCCAATGCCCGTATCGATAGGCCTGGTCAGAAGCACCCCATGACCATCGTGCACATCTCCGGCAGCGAGGTAGAACATAAGCTTTACAAGATGTTACGGGGTAATATCGAGAACCACCAAAAAATAATCGATCTGTACCGACAAGAAATTTTACAAACCGCTTGACAGTGTATAATGTAAAAAGTAATACGGCTTTCGGTGATACCCCTTGCGAAGGCGCTGAACAAAAAAGGCGGACCTGAATTGACGGGTTAAGTGGGGTATCACCAACCAACGAAGGAGCAGATCATGACAGACATGAAGGCAGATGAGATTGTCCTCGCCTATCGCAAGATACGCGATGCAATCAACGAGAAGGAAGAAGCACACAAAGAAGCGATTACCGGTCTCAAGGCACAGCAGGACTTATTGTCAGCTGCACTTCTTGACTTGTGTAACGAACAAAATCTGGATAGCATTCGGACCCCTGCTGGGACTGTGACGCGCACAGTCAGCACCCGCTACTGGACGAATGACTGGGAATCTACGTATGAGTTCATCAAGGAGCATGACGCTCTGTATTTGCTTGAACAGCGTATCCACAATGGCAACATGCGTCAGTTCTTAGATGACAATCCAGATGAATTACCCGTCGGCCTCCAAGCCGACACCAAGTACGTAGTGCGCGTACGCAAACCAACAGCGAAGTAAGGAGATAATATATGAGCAACCTATCGATCTTTAAGCAAGCAGGTGCAGTATCGACTGCATCGAAGCGTGAACTGTCCGACCTCGGTAAATCACTTGCCTCGGTCAGCAATAGCCGCCGCATCCAGACCAACACTAACGGCACCTTTAAGCGCCTTGTGAACGGTGAGCAGATCGGCAAAGCCATCCGTGGTGAGTTCAACGCTATCATCGTGGACGCACTGCCTAAGGTTAGCCGCACGTTCTATGCGGGTAAGTATGATCCCGATGCCAAGCCTACCCTACCTGATTGCTGGTCGAACCTAGGCGATAAACCTGAAGCAGCTGCTGGTAACCCCCAAGCTAATAACTGCGTGTCGTGCCCACAGAACGTCTCGGGTTCAGGCGATAACGGTAAGGGTCGTGCATGTCGCTTCCAACGTCGTATCGCTGTGATCCTTGAGCATGATGATTCGGGTGACGTCTATCAGTTCAACGTCCCAGCTAAGTCGCTCTTCGGTAAGGGCAACGGCAACGTGCATCCATTCGAAAGCTACGTAAAGTTCCTCATCGCCAACGGCGAAAGCCCAGACGGTGTCGTGACCAACATCGCATACAACCTCGATGCTGAAACAATGCAGATACAGTTTACCCCTGTGCGTGGTGTTAGCGAAGAAGAATATGCACTGGTCAAGGAAGCCCGTAACGATCCAGCTACCCGCCAGATGATTGTGCTGACGGTTACGCCACAGGCTAACGGTACTGCGCCGAAGGAAGAAGCCAAGCCGCAGCCGAAGGTAACCTACTCCGACGAACCGGATGAGGAAGAAGAAGAAATCGAAGCCCCAAAGAAGCGCGCATCTAAAAGCACTGAAGAACCTGTCGTCCCAAAGGCAGACCTTGCTAATGTTCTTGCTGTCTGGGGTAACGACGACGATGAAGATGAGGATTGAGAATGTCGTACGGCTATAGCCTGAGACTTATCGAACGGAATAACCAAGCGAATGACAAGAAGCTAGGTGTGCAACTGGGTCGGGAGTGTATCAAACACAATGTGCCCGTCACAGTTGTCGCCACTAGGTTCAGGGTAACCCGACAGACGGTGTACAATTGGTTCAGTGGGGTTAGTAATCCCGCTGAACCCCTACACGGCCTAGTTACCAACTACATTTCTACGCTTAATTAGGGTTCGCCCTGTGTTATTCTTCTTTTTCCAGGCGTTTTTGCGTCTGATGACTGGTGGCTGCTGCATATGACAAACTTCGATCTTCTCCAGACTGTACAACCTGATGACGGCTACTTCGCCGTTGTCGGGATAAAGGAAGGTGTCTGGACTAAGCAGGAACTGGTCGCCACACGGGAAGAGGTTGATGCCCTTGCTGAGGAGTATGTGGCCGAAGGCCGTAACGTCTTCTTCGGCGTTGCCAAGTATACTACGAACGAAAACCGTACCAAGGATAACGTAGCTGGTCTGAAATCTTTCTGGCTTGATATCGACTGCGGGGAAGCCAAAGCAGAGGTGAACCCGAAGACCGGACGTCCTGACGGATATATAGACCAAGAAGCAGGGGTGGAAGCACTTAAAGCTTTCCTCAAAATCACCGGCCTACCTAAGCCTATCCTCGTTAATTCAGGACGCGGGATACACGCATACTGGGCACTGACCGAGAGCATCACCCGCGAAGAGTGGGAACCAGTGGCAACACGGCTGCGTGACCTATGCAATATCCATAAGTTCTATATCGATCCGCAGGTCTTCGAAGTGGCGCGCATCCTGCGTATACCAGGCACTCTCAACTTCAAGGATAACCCACCTAAGCCGGTGGCCGTGTGGGCCAAGGCCAAACCTGTAGACTTCACGGTGTTCTACAAAACGCTAGGGGTGAAAACGCAAGACTTAACTCCCCTTGAAACTCCGAAGCGGGAACTATCGGACCTTGCGAAATCCATGCAAGAAAGCATAACTTCGCGCTTCAGCAAAATCATGACGCGCAGCGCAAAGGGTACGGGCTGTCAGCAACTGCTTGACTGCTTTGAGAACCGCGACAGCTTGTCAGAGGGTCGGTGGTTTAACGCGCTGTCAGTGGCAAAGTTCTGCATCGACCAAGACACTGCGATCCATACGCTGTCTGAAGGGCATCCTGATTACGAACCAGGTAAGACCTTGCATAAGATTAAGCACATCTTGGGGCCGCATACCTGTGACGTGTTCGAACGGAATAATCCCGGTGGCTGCGAAGGCTGTCCACATTTGGGCAAGATCAAGTCGCCAATCACATTGGGTCGTGAGGTTCAGGCAGCGACTGACGCCGACAACATCATCGTAGAAGAGCCTAAACTTGAAGGCACGTTGCCGACGATCCACGTGATACCTGAGTATCCTTTTCCGTTTTTTAGGGGGAAGGCCGGTGGTATCTACCGCAAGCCACCCTTAGATAAGAACGGTGAGGAATCCGAAGAAGGCGACGTCTGTGTGCTGCCTTACGATCTGTACATCTTGAAGCGCATGCGTGACCCAGTGCTGAAGGATGTCGCAGTAATTAAAATCCATAAGCCAAAGGACGGGGTGACCGAACTTACGGTACCGCTTACGCAGACTGTGGAACCTACGGATTTACGCAAGTTATTGGCAGGGGAAAGTATCCTCTGCGGTAAGAAGCAGTTTGAGTACATAACTGAATATATGAGGGCATCGGTGTTGATGCTTTCCGACAGAGAAAAGGCAGAGCAAATGAGATTACAATTTGGATGGGCTGACAACGACAGCAAGTTTATCGTGGGTGATTCGGAAATCACGGTCGATGGGGCGTATTATAGCCCACCATCGTCAACCACTTCGGAAGTCGCAAGGCGCATGGGGCCAGTAGGCTCGCTTGAAAAGTGGCAGGAAGTCTTCAACCTGTACGGTACCCCTGGTCTTGAGCCGCATGCATTCGCTGCGCTTACTGGCTTTGGTGCGCCAATCTTTAAGTTCTTGGGTCAGCGTGGCGCGATGCTTAACGTCATTCACCCTAGTTCCGGTACAGGTAAAACGACAATCCTACACATGGCTAACAGCATCTGGGGGTCACCGGACGGCTTGTGCTGCGTGAAGGAAGATACGCTGAACGCTAAAATCCTGCGGCTGGGCATGTATAATAACCTGCCATACACCGTCGATGAAATGACCAACATGGACCACAAAGAGTTCTCGGCGCTGGTCTACAACATTACGCAGGGGCGCGGTAAGGATCGTGTTAAGGCGTCATCGAACGAACTGCGTCACAACGCGACTTCATGGCAGACAATGGCATTGTGCTCGTCAAACTCGTCCTTCTACGAAAAGATGGGTGTAGCTAAGAGCAGCCCAGACGGTGAGTTGATGCGCTTGGTCGAGTATAAGATTGACTACACCGACGCCCTCGATCCGTTCGTGGCCAAGGATATGTTCGACCACCAGTTGATGGATAACCACGGGCATGCTGGCCGCATCTACGCAACATGGCTGGTCAAGAACTACGAAGAAGCCAAGCGTATCGCGCTTAACACCCAAGCTAAGCTGGATCGGGAACTGCAACTGCTACCTCGCGAACGCTTCTGGTCAGCTGTGTTGGCTGCTAACTTGGCAGGCGGTATCATCGCCCGAGACATCGGGTTAATCGACTGGGATATGGCGCGCATCTATGACTGGGCTTGCCACATGCTGCTCAGTCTCCGTGAAGATGTTGAACCACCACGCAACAATGCCATCGAAATAGTCGGTGATTTCATCCGTCGCAACACGCAGAACATCTTGGTGGTCAATGACGGGGCAGACTTGCGCTCCAACATGCATGCCGCCCCGTTGCTGGAGCCTCGCGGCGAACTGATGATTCGGTGGGAACCCGACACCAAGAAGATGTTCATTGCCGTAGCTTCGTTCAAAAAGGACTGCGCAGAAATCCAGGTCAACTACAAGGAGACCCTGCGGCAGCTTAAGGAACAGGGCATCATGAAGGAAAAAGGCAAGGTGCTTAAGCGGATCAACAAGGGCATGAAGCTAGAAGGCCCACCGATATACTGCCTTGAGTTCGACACATCGATACAGGAATTCTTTAACGTCGGCAGTACCTTGGGTCTTGAGGTCGAAGATGAAGATCGAGGGAGTTAGTTACGACATTAACTGGAAGGCATTCCGGCGGGGCACGTCGATTTTTATCCCGTGCCTCGACCCCCCACGTGCCAAAGAGCAAGTCAGGGCCATACTGCGCAGGTTGCGCATCAAGGTAGTTATGAAGCTCGTAATCGAGGAAAATATTAGGGGTTTACGTATTTGGCGCATGTAGATATAATGGCCGTTGGAAGTTTGCTCCTTCCCTGATGCTTGCATCACTCCCTAACCCCCGGTTGCTCACTCAGCCGGGGGTTTTTATTGGGCTTTCTTCACAACATTATATACGGAATTGAACGCGCTATACAGTTCGTTCTTTTTGGCACGGTAGTGATCCAGCACAAGCTGCTTTTCTTCGCTCGTGATATTCGGCACAGCCAGCGTTTCGGTCTGTTCCTTGCCGATCTTATCAAGTTCTTTGTCCACGATCTGGTAAGCTTCGATGATGCGTGGGTCTGTATCCAACGTAAACTCTGCACCTTGCGCTGCGCGCTGTTCGGGCGTGAGCCTACCGAGCCGGTTCATAATCTGCCGGATGGTGCTGGAGTTCTCGAAGTATTTAGTCTGCGGAGCGTATTCAGACCCACTACCCACAAAGCTCTTAATACCTGGGATATCAGCAGCGCCCTCAGCATCGCCAAGTCCTGAGAACTGCTTAATGATCTGGTAAGGGCCACCGAAGTATCCTTCGACCAGATGGCGATAGACCTCAGGTTGGAAGTCTAGGCCACCCTTAACTGCTTCCGAACCACCAGTGATATCGTTCATTGTCCGAGCAAACCACTTCCAATTATCGCTAGTAGCAGGGCTACCAAGCTCAGAACGTGGCGCGTTATCGAACTGCGATTCCTTGTAGATCGGACCACCGAAGAAGTTCTTGTTAAGGATGTTCTCCATGAAGGGCTTACCCACTAACGGTGTGATTGCCACAGCAGCCGATGGTGCATCCGCTTGCGGAACGCGGACTGGGGAAGCTACGCTTGCTGCACCAAAGAAAAGGTCACCCGTAACGTCACCCGGCGTGGCATTACCAATCATCAAGTCACCCATGCGGTTCCCGATAAACTTCAAGTAGCCCAGAATTGGATCGATTGGTATCTTGACGAAGTCATCCGCACCCTCACCATAGTGGAGAATGACGCGGTTCATACGCATAGTATTGTTCTGGTCGAGGTAGTTTTGCTGCCCGTCATCATCGTCGTCACCGCTGATAGCCGAGTTAATCATGGATTCGACAACGCCAAAAGCAACCAAAGCACCCACAATCTTAACGGCACCCCTACCACTAACTAACATGCGCTTGGCTTTGCGTGTAGCTTCGACACCCGTCGCAAAGAACGGGAAGATCAGGTCAAGCTGCCGTGCCTTCTCGCCGCGACGGGTAAGGTTCAATGACGAGTCTAGCGAAAGGCGCGCAGCGTCCGCTGGCTGGATGCCAACTTCAATAGCCGCCCTGTAGGTCGCAAAACGAGCGCTCATGTCCATCAAGTCAGCAAGGTTATCGACCCAATGGTTCATCGCCCCCAAGACGGAAGAAGCCCGCTCTTTGGCTGACAGCGAGTCAATCCCCCGCAACTTCTTGACGGCTAGGTTCGCCGAACTGATCTTGTCCTGCTGTTCAGTTAACCGCGCACTGAGCGGAGCGCCGCCCTCACGGATAAACTCTTGGAACTGCTTACCCAGCGCCGTATCCATAGGCTTGTTGGTGAACAGATAGCGCGCCACTGTACCCCATGTCCCAGTAGATGGAAGCATGTACTTCACGGTGTTAGAAGCCAAGTTCTTCTTATATGCCGGAGAACCCTTGAGGTTCTGATGATGCATGGCTGTAGCAATTGATGACGAGATATCGCGGAACGGCGCTACGAAGATGAGATGCAGCGGGTTTTTGTAGGTCAGCATCCCTTTGAGGAAGTTGTTAACCTTCGCGGCGTTTTTGATTGCACCCTCTAAGCTCTTAGGGTTCATGTTCTCAAACATCCGACGCAGCGCCTGCCCGCCTTCGGTAGGATTAAACTCGACGTAATATGTAACGCCGTTGTCCTTTACGATCATGTAATCTTCACGGTGCGAATAATACTCGCTCTCCATGTTAGCAGGTTCGTATTTGGTGCCCGCACGGTCGCTTCCTCTAGCTACCATTTTTGGGTTAGCATCTGTGTAGACGTTGATGAGACCATCGAATGCAGCAGGGCTTTTCTTCCACTGACGCAAGATAGGTAGTCGCGCTATGTTCTGGACGCGCCGACGTACGCGCTGCTCTGAATCCTGCATTAGGTTAAAAAGCGGGGCATGTGGCATCGAGCCGCGACCCATAGCGCGACGGAATTCTCGGGGACTACCACCTGGTGATGCTGCATACATAGCACGCGTGGCTTCATCTCGCCGTGCGGTAACGACCTTGGGGTCTTCGCCAATCTCTGCCGTCATAATGTCATTATCAGCAGCAAAGCCCTTGAGGGGGACATAGTTTTTGTATGGCATGGCATCTACCTGAGCTTGGGAAAATAGCCCTGCCTTTACGTCTTCCTGAAGATTGTACTTGACGAGGTCCTGCACTTTTTTCTTTAGGATATTGTACTTAGGCATCAACCCTTCGTCAGCGATCTCTTGGAGACCTTCGTTAGCCGCAGCAGTTGTAATACCTGCACCACCTTCGGGGAACTGCGGATTGGTTTTGGATACTTCACGATTACGTTCCGCAGCATGCTCCAACCATAGGAAGTAGTTGAAGTCACCAATATCAACACCTAACTTACCAGCAGTTTCGATAAGGGGATCAAACTTTTCCCGCTTAAGGTCGCGTTGCTGACCCGCCTGCATGGACTCTGTACGCTCAAGGACAGGGGCCGTCTGAAGATCGGTTGGAACCGCCGTTTCGCCAAAGGTACTCTTGGCCCATTTGTCTGCCAGTTCTGCCTGGCCAAACTTATCCGCAAAGTTAACAAGCCAGTCAGGTGCAACCTCCATCTTGGGGGCAGGTGCTAGTGTATTCGACTCCGCATTTGGGCCGACTGAAGGCGGAACAGGAGGAACACCACTGCTTCCCATTGGCTCTGGCTGAGGTCCCCTAGCTTCTCCGGCAGTAGCTCCGACTGTTTCGGGTTCACCACTAGGCGGAACGCTTGTTCCAGTTCCTTCGTTGATAGGTGCTGAAGTTCCTCCAACTCCCGCATCAGCTTCCTCCCTCTGCTTTACCCGCCGTGCAAATTCGGCTTCAATATCTGCGGCATTATTAGCGTGATATTGCCGAAACGCACGGTCAGCATCAGTATCACCGCGTCCTTCACCGGCTACGTAACGATCCACAAAAGATGCTGGTGTCAGTTCTACCGGTGCAGCCTCCTCGACAGGCGCTGTTTCTTCCGCAGTTGCTAAGCCTTTGCGTGCTTCGGCCACCATACGCTTGGCTTCCGCCAAGGCACCTTCGTAGGCGGGCTTACCTGTAGTTTCATCAACAGCTTGAGTGCCATCTTCCGCGAGCTTAGGACGCAATAGGCGATCCGCAACGGCTGGTTCGTATTTACCACCGTCGATTTCGTCTTCAAAATCTTGGATATACTTCTCGCTGCGAGCGAGGCTTTCGGGGGTTGCCGCTGTAAGGTCGTTGGAGACCAAGCTGCTTAGTGTTTTGATGGCGTTCTCAGCACGCGTGGAAAGTTTTGGTCCAGCTGCTTCAGCCAGCTTTGATGCAACGTCCTTCTCGAATTGACGTACGTTTTCACGCCCACTGGTAGGTATTGCTTCTGCTTCCGCTTCAGCAGCGGGTGCTTCTTCGGTTGGGGCAGCCTTAGCCCGCGCAGAAAAACCTCCCGAGACACCGCCTAGACCGCCACCAAGAAGCAACGCACCCATTGCGGCCTGACCGTATTCGTCTTGGGCTTCCTTATCGAACAGCGATTTACCAGCTTGCCAACGCTCAAGCCCCTGCTGCGCAACTTCCTGTGGGATTTCAAAGGCTACGCCTTTACCTGTACCGTATGCAATACCCTTAGCAAATTTGAGCGTACCATTTTCCGCTGCGTCGGCTAGGACTCCCCCCGCATTTTGTGCAGCTTTTCCGCCAGCTTTACCCAGTAATGGACGCATGAACGGGAAGGCTTTGGCAACACCAGAGAAGACCCGACCGCCAGCTAGATCAAGTGCGGTCTGTCCGGTAGCTGCCAAGACAGCCTTACCAACTGAGGTTTCTTCGGGTTTCCTGCCCGCCGCTATAGCTGCTTCTTGTTCCTGCGCCTGGCGTAGAAGGTTCTGGGATGTGTATTGGGCACCACCAGTAAGAGCAGCGGCCCCGATACCTACGAACGGAGCAGCAGGCGCGCCAACGACGGTAGCCGCAGTTTCCCCACCAGCAATAAGACCCGCAGTAACTGGGGCTGCAATCTGGCCGAGTGATCCACCGAGCAGTTGTTTAAAAGCTTCCCAGTTGTCACCCTCACCAAAGCCCACCTGTTTGTACTTGGACTCACCGGCCTTGATAAGTGCACGGCGGGTTTTATCGTTAGGGTTAGCACCATAGGCTGCAACTTCATCTGCAATTTCAGGAAACTGCGTCAGCGACTCGGATAGAGACCCTAGGAAACCAGCCTTTTCTTTTGGTGCTTGGAGCAGTAGTTTAGTGTCAAGCCCACTTGATCCCAACCTCGAAAGAAGCTGGTCCTGCGTAATGCCCTTTGGCACATTTTTAATAATGGTACCATTAGGCATCCGGACGTCGGGCACAACGTAATCCTTACTTAGGTTGGGTTAAGGTGCCGAAGTCTATCACAGTAGGTGCTGCCCCGCCAGTATTCCCTGCTATATCCTTAACGCGCTGGGCTGCGTCAGTCGTAGACCCACTGGCTGGATGATGCAATGCGATCCACTCTTTCGCTGCCGCCTGCATTGCTGGGTCTCCGCTATTGAACATACTGAAGACCGCTGTGTCTACGTCTAGCCCCTTGCTCTTGGCTGCTTCAATAGTCGCAGCAAGTTCCTGACGCTTAAGGTCAAGCGTTTCCTTATCCAGTTCCAACTTCTGACCGAACTGCTGCTGGGCAAGCTGGTTCTGCTGGACTTGGACGGCCAATCCAAACTTCTCCATAGCATCCTTGCGGTTCTTGGCACCGTTTGCGACCATAAGGTTAAGAGCCTTATCCTTAAGCTGCTTGCGTTCTTTCTTGTCCGCAATAGCCCCTGGGAGTGCAGCGGCAGCGGCTTCACCTACTGCCTGAAGCAGACTTGGGGATTTGGAGCTTGCCATATTAAATCCGATGGATGCCAAAGTTTCCCACATGGAGTCCCTACGCTCCTTAGCTTCATACTCTGGCGAAGCCATTTCCTTAGCCCGAGCCATTAGTGCTGCGTCATTGGCTTTTTCTTCCTCAGTCTTACCAAAGCGACGTTCGATTACATCGGAAATATCGCCAAGATTAGATGTGAAGCCTTGGGCAGTATTAGTGTCCCGTTCACGGATAGGTGGAGTGTCACCCTTCATGATATTCGAGATATACTTCTTGGTCTCAGCCGGAAGCTTTTTAGGGTCGCCGCCCTTCTCAAGCCACTTATCCACGTTACCCGGACCCCAGTTGTACGCAGCAAGCGCAGTAGGCTGGTCGCCATAGCGACGGTACATGGCATCAAGGTATTTTTGTCCTGACAGGCGGTTTGCGTCTTCGTCGCTCAAGCCTTTGGCTTTAAGGCTAGCAATAGATGGCACGCCAAAGCCGGGGTCTTTCATAGTACCGGGCATAAGCTGCATAACGCCACGCGCACCAGCTTTACTTGTGGCGTTCTGGTCGCCGCCGCTTTCCCAATATTCGACGTCTTTATAAAGGTTAGACATGCCGCCACCGCCAGCAAACGCAACGATACCACCCTCAGCATAGCCGCCATTGTTAGGCTCGTCGAACATAGTGTCAGGCAGAGGCAGTGTAGTAAGCCCGCCTTCGGCAAAACTACGGTTGTAAGACGCCCGAACTGAATCGGGTATAAACCCGCGAGATGCGCCAGCATGGATACCTAGACGGCCCCCAAGGAAAGGCTTTTCAATTCCGTAGTCTGTGCCACCACGTAATGTGTGTTCAGCACTAATCTCCGTATCACCTTTACGGTGGCGCAAGGCTGCTCTTATCACATCGGGATCAAAGACACGCCGCCCCGACCCTTCTAAGCTAAAGCTAGTAAGATCATCCAGTGAAATATCTGCACCGTAGTTACTGCCTTTATCACTAGCATTAAAACGACCATGGACTTTTCCGCCGCCCTTCATGCCAACAGGTGCTTCTTCCTCAGGCATGGGCATCTCAGCCTCAGGCATCTCAGCCATAGGCATCTCAGGCGCAGGCATTTCAGCCATAGGCATCTGGGGCATCTGTGCAGCTTCTGGTGTAGCACCAAGTCCAGCGGGAGCACCTGCTGCTGGCATCGGGGAAGGCGCACCGATCCCGCCCATGGGAGGAGCGGGAGGAGCAAAAGTCTTCTGGGCCACAGTCTGCTGGGGAGCTTGCTCTGCTTGCGCAGCCGACCGCATCCGGTCGATAAACATACCCGCCAGTGTGCCAGCCGTGGGGTCAACGACGCCCATCTGCATGGCTTCAGCAATCTTCTGCTTGTTGCCGCCATAGTCCTTAGCAATCTGTTCAGGTGACTGAATGCTATATGGTTTCGTTTCCATAAGTTATTACGCCCCTGCGAAAGTTTTGTATGTGCTATATGCACCTAATCCGGCACCTAGAAGCTGCTGGCCAATCGATGGCCCCGGTGCGGATGTAGTCTCTGTTTTAGTAATAGCCTGCGGCACACCGCTCATGAGGCCCATATACTGTTGAAGCCGTGTATATGGATCGTTAACTTCTTTCTGGAAATCTGCATAGGCCATATCCAGCTTTTGTTGGTTAAGCGCCTGCTCTTCTGCCGCGTTAGACTTCTGCATTCCGAGACGCTGGGCCTCCGCCTGCTGCTGCGAGGTACCAATGTTCGAAAGTGTCTGGGCCATATCGCCAGCAACCTTGTACTTATCGAGACCAAGCGTAGCGCCATATTGTTTCGACTGTTCCGCAAGGCGCTGCGCTTCGAGGTCATTCCGTTGGTTGGCAAGGGCAGCTTCGAGGCCAGTTTTAGACCCAAGCTCTTGCACACCAAGAGCCGCATTAAGGTTAGCATTGTTGACGTTGTACCCTGCTGTGCGGTCACGCTCAAACTGCTGCTGCGCATTCTCGAAGGCAGCTTGCTGGCCCGTAGCTTGGATATCACCCATCTGACGAGCAAGGTCACGCTCGCGGGTAAGGCCCGCAAGAAGCTGGCGGCTGCCGCCATAAGTACCCGTACGGGCTGCACCTAGGTTCTGCATCAACTGGGTTTGCTGGGCATCTTCTTGGGCTTTACGCTTTTGAACATCCAGTACGTTCTGGACGTAGGGCGACATATACTGCTGAGCTTGCTCGTTACCGAACTGCTGCGCTGGGTCCATCTGGAATGTGTTAAGGTTCTGGGCTTGGACCTGCTGTGCATTAAACTGCGCGGGATCATAGGTACCGGTACCAAGCGCGCCAACCCCAGCTTGGGTCGCAAAATCTGTAGCCTGACCAAACTGGCCGGGTGCCTGCATTCCTGCGACCTGACCCTGAAGGGCTTTCTGTTGGTCCGTAAAGCCAGCAATACGCCCAATAGGTTGACCCTGTGCGTTTACATACCGCTGAGTGGGGGCAGTGAGCAAGGCCTGAGCACCCTGCATCGCTGTGTTATAATATGGAAGCTGCGCTGCACCGATGTTCGATGTGGTGTTGACAACATTCTGTGTAGTAACTTTAGCGGCCATTATAAATTATCCTAACCCATGGCTAAGCTTGGTGTCCTGACCACGCCCTGCCTTCTTCCGTGCCTTATGCGCCTTATCCATAAGAGCATATAGTTTATCTGCACCCCGCTTGGGGTTACCCTTACCAATACGGCGAACCACATTAGCAGGCATAATCACTTCATCCCGCGCAACACGAGCAGGCTGGTTCTTACCGATTCGGGCGGGTACGCTATCGCTAACCCCGTCTCCAGGACCTTGCACTGGGAAACCACCTAAACGACGAAGAGCATCCATACCAGCATTGCTGCTACCGTTACCGATCTCAGACACCGTGCGAGCATCGAGCACAAAGGCTCCATCGGACAACTGGACCTCGCCACCATGGGCATAGCCTGCGTTTTCTTCTTCAGTAGGGTCAACACCACCCATGTAGGTAACCGGCATGAAGTCGTACATCGGCTGGCCGGGAATAGTCTTAGACCCTAACAGGGTTTTCTTCTTCGTCGGCTCCCTAAGTACTGGCCGCATAATCTGCGTACCACGCACTGTCTGGGAACCCGGCTGCACGACTTGACCCATAGTGTTATAGGTTTCAGGCATATCAACATCAAAGTATTTCTGCTGACCGCCCTCACCTGCGAGGATATCTTCTGTCGTACCGGTAAATACAGGCTTACGCTGCTGCGAGTAGTACGGGCCTTGGTATGAGTTATCAACCATGCCATCTGTCCCCATTGTCCCGCCAGTGGAGGGAGACAAAGCGCCACTGACACCTTGCATAAGACCCATAGCAGCTAACTTAGGTGCAGCGTTGCCAATCATACCACCGGGGAGACCAGACCTTGCAGCTTGGGCGAAACGCGAACCTAAACCGCCTGCAACCTGCCCAGTAGAGGCAAGTGTCTGCGTAGCACCTGCGAATGAGGCGGGAGCACCGGCCCCTGCTGCGGCACCAAGACCTCCACTTATAGCACCAAGACCCGCAGGAGCGCCACTAGCGACAACTGCACCCGGAACTGCTTGGGCACCGGCAAGTGAAAGAGGAGCCGATGGTGCTACCGCACCGGCAAGGTTGCTAACAGGCGCAGAGGCGGCTCCGGTAAGCGCGGGAGCCGCTTGTTTAGCTGCGGCACCAAACACATTACCTGCACCCAAGCCGCCAGCAAGCGAAGCACCGCCATATGCTTGGAGACCGGCCATCAGACCTTTCTTAAGGCTGCCTGTTTTAAGAACAGAACCACCAGCAACCATACCAGCCGCAGCAAGTGCGTTCACGCCCGGAATAAGCATAAGCCCTGCGCCTAGGAGCGTAGGCAGAAGTTTCTTGAGGAAGCCAGCTTCAGGGAGACCTGTGTGCGGGTTAATAGTAAGTGAACCGCCATGCGCCATAGCCAGACCTTGGAGGCTATTAACCTCGTTCGGCGTCATATGGATAAGCATTGTGTCTTCACCGCGACCTTGCGACTGAAGCTGCTGCGCCATGGGGTTTTGAGCTACGTCAAGCCCACTATGCATAGGGAGGCCACCTGTAGTGCCGGGTATAGGGGTACCTAGATGGGGGATATTACCCGTATGTGAATCCACGTTGTAGTCCATCATTATTCCCTATACCGAAGTCACGGTTTCCCAAGCGGAACCACTATACACACAAAGTTTCCCAAGGTCAGTATCAAAAACGACCCAACCAGCTTCCGGCGTCAAATCATTTTTCTCTGTGGTGGTTACGTTCTTTGTTGCAGCTATACCATTAAAAGTATCAGCCGTATACTTCTCAGCATTGTTCGGCGTGCGGGAGTCAAGCTGTGAGAAGTAGTTTTCCATCACGCGCAGCACCTGCCGCATATACTGCGCATTCCACTTTGGCGGTGGGTTAGGCAGTGGCGGAAACTTGAATTTATCCATTGCCATTAGCGGGAACCATCCTGACGAGCATCGAGACGTGGCGCACCAAGCTGCCATTGAACACCAAGCCCAGTAGACCGGATTTTGAACGCCATCTGGCGGGCACGGGCACGCATGAAGACCTGATCGGTATACTGGTTAGCCGTAGTCTGGATCACACGTTGGCTATCCGCAGCATCAGACTGAGCCGAACCACCGGGGAAGTTACGCGGGATTACGGTTATCGTAGCTTCAGGAGATGTAGCAGTCGAAGTATCAAAGCTAACATCTGGGATAATACGTCGGATCAACATGAAGTTATCGCCATCACCGATATCAAAGGGCGATGATTGGATATAGCTATCCAGTGCAATAGCGTCGTCGTTTAGGCCGTCCTCATGAGAATACACGTAGCCTGAACCCGCAACGCCATTAGTAATCGGAGTATTCGCAGCCTGCGGGAAGTGACGTAGCGGGGTATCAAGCCATGCCGTACGGTCAATGCTACCATAGTACCAGATTTGCTCTAGGTGGTTGTAGATGACATAGGCATTGTTATAGTCGCTGTCCGCTGTGGGGTAGAACCACCAGACTTCGTTCCATTGTTCGTTAGTACCGCAAACAATCTGGTCGGACTGGTCGAAGTTAATGTTGCTGAATACATGGTTACGCAGCGTGCAAGGTAGCGTCTCAACACGACCGGTATAGGCATAGAACTTGTCCTGACCCATCCAGTATACGACGTTAGATGCAGACGCCATGCAGCGCGGCGAAGCGACGGAGATATTATCCGCATACTCCTGAAGACCAAATACGTCCGCAGTGCCCAGATACTGGAGCGTGTATAGGTGCGTATCGGTCCAGATTAAGATTTCCTGCCGTGTCGGTAAACCACGTATAATACGCGATCCACGGGAAACACGAAGGTCACCAGCCGAACTAAAAGCTGATGGGGTCCAGTCACCGGGGCTATCCTGAGATGCCCAACGGATAAGCAGTGGGTCAAAATCCGTAGTGCTTGTGGACCCATAAGGTACAGCACCAAAGGCAATAAGATGCTTATCCTGCTGTGATACCAGTAACTGCATAATTTTCGACGGGACCGCATTAGGGTCCTTGCCTTCGGCAGTTGCGTAAGCTTGCAGGGTTACAGCATGTGCAGCCAAGGACGGCGCAGGGTCGGTAGCAGCTTGGCGGTACCACCAGTAACCAGCGCCATTGCGGATATTCATAACAAGGTCGTTATCGAAGTTGTCGAACCACCAGTCGCGCTGCGGTAGGTTAATAGGCGCACCAGTAGTACCAGTACCCCAAGCATCACGCCCCCATGCGCCGACACCCCAACCGTAACCACCCGTGGCAATAGCATAGCCGGGTTCAATTTCAGTCTGCACAGTGTAGCCTGCACCGCTCACAGAGGCATTAGATGTTGCTGCCGTAGTCGTAGCAAACGTGAAGCTGTTGGCCCCCGTCTTGGTTATCGTGCGGTCACCGTTAAGCTCGCTGATAGGTATACCACCAAGTGCTGAGGCAAAACCAGCAATAAGCACAGTTTCACCGGTATCGAGCCATGCAGGAAGCGCAGTTGTAGTGGTTACCGTGACAAGCTTCTGAGTGTTAATTACCGCAAAAGTATTTGACCCAACCAGCGCCGTGTCAAAGGGAGTGATGTCGTAATATACACCGCCTGCTTCTATGTAGACGCGCTCGTTCGTACCAAGGGCGAGGAAGTCATCCGAATAGGTTGTGAACCAGTTCCACATCTGACGGCACACGCCAACAAACGCAGTGGGGGAAGACTTCGTCCAGCCGCCAATCTTCTCAGGATAACCTGAGCGGAACCTAATCTTGTCGCACTCATACCAGCCACCCTCGTTGGAGTAGTCGGTCTGGTCGCGGTTCACACCGGGCTTAAACTGGAGTTTGATGAACGGCATTAGCTACCTATCTCTTACGTGTAAGCAAACGAAACTTGACCACGAGCACCCGTACCAGAAACGACACTACCCATGTCAAGACCACTAGCACCGCCTCCGCCGCCCGGTGGTGAACCCGCTGTTGCCGCTGCGCCACCCGCAGCCCCACTTGCCCCATTGCCACCATCACCGCCGCTTGCTGCGTCTAGTCCACTGTCGCCGCTGGTATTAACATCGCCACCGGTTGCACTACCGCCAGCACCACCAGCATTAGTATTACCACCTACACCGCCATTAGCAGTCATACTTACTGAACCACCGGAGACAGTGCCCGACACCGTAGACGTTTTACCCGTGCCACCGATACCCTGAGTGGTCCGCCCCGCCGTTGTGCTACCTACGGTGTATGTGAATGTATTTCCGCCAGTGACAGCTATAGTTTTAGCAGCCCGCGAACCACCGCCACCGCCACCGCCAAGAGTGGTGTTATTGTATCCCCCAGCACCGCCGCCACCATCCACAGTAATTACAACAGAAGTCGCACCAGTAGGCACCGTTTCAGTCGCGCTGGTACCTGATGTATACGTGTTGGTAACTGCTGAAAACCCAGCAGCACCAAGCAATGCCATTTGAATACCACTCATTAGGTAACCCCTGCACCGGAGATAATAGCCTCGGTTGCGCTATTGAACCAGACGGTAGCCATGCCCCGTGCAGCCAGTGTGCGGTTCCCCGTAGTGGTTGTTCCCGCAAGACGTAGCGTCGTGACGCCTGCCGTAATCGTGATTGACGAAGCACTGTCGTTATAGATTGAGACTGCATCGCCCGCAGCAAATGTGCTATTGGGGATCGTGATACCAGCCGTAACCGCGATGACTTTGCCGACATCAACGGTAGAAGCAGTGACGCTTGTGGTGGAGCGAGGGATATTGCGATACCCAATTAAATCACCGTTAACGGTAGCCGAAGCATTTACCGAGGTAACTGAGCCACCAAGCGTCAGGCTACCGGAAGAAGATACGGTACCAGTGAGTGTAAGGCCGTTGACCGAACCAGTGCCCGCAACAGAAGTGACTGTGCCAGTACCCGCGCCAATCGCAGTACGGAAAGAAGCTGCATCAAGGGCAGAGACCGTATTGTCGGCGTTGAACTGTGGGAATGTAATTGCACCGGGATTTGCCAACGTAAAGACGTTTCCGCCCACTGTCGTTGCACCGAGTGCAGTGCGGGCAGCAGAAGCGGTATTAGCCCCTGTACCACCATTGGCGATGGGCAGTACACCAGACACGTTCGATTGAAGATTGCAGTAGGTAGCTAAGTTAGACCCTGTACCACCATTAGCAGTTGGTAGGATGCCCGACACGTTCGCTTGGAGGTTACAATAGGTAGTTAAGTTAGACCCAGTACCACCAGAAGTCACAGCGAGTACAGTACCAAGCGTCAGGGATGTCAGGTAGTTAGTACCATCTACTACGTTAACGCCAGTGTTATAGACCCACATGGTCTTGCCTGTGGGGACGGCGATACCTGTACCCGTGGCATTCTTAACCGTGATTGTACCGTCAGTGGCATTGTTGACGATGTATGCTTTTTCGATAGCGGGGACGACAAGGTTAAAGCCAGCAGTAGCAGTACCAGTGAGGTTCAAGCGCATATTACGCGCAGTCTGCGTAGAGTTCGTATCCGTCAGCGTAAGTGTGACATTGGCACTAGAGAAGGCAACATCAGCCGATCCAGCAATAGCTTCCTCAAGCGCAGTACCTAGGTTGACGTTCGTGACGTTACCCCATGTGGTCGAGTTCTCGCCAGTGGTCATCAACTGGATTTTAAGGTTGCTATATGTACTTGCCATCTTCGTTCCTTATGTCGGGATTTGCACCCAAGTCACTGTGTTCCCATCGTTGACCTGCACCCATGTTCCTGTCTGGGCATCATTAACGGTCTGCCAGTTAGGCGTCTGGGTGTCGGATATAGCAGACCAAGTTACACTTTGCGAGTTATTTACGTTCTGCCAGTCAGGTGTTTGGTTATCGTTAATAACACCCCAGACAAGTACACTGGTGATTAACCCAGTACCCTGTACGCCAGTGACGGATACCTTAGCGCCAGCAGATATAACCACGCTGCCAATGGAGGCAGTAGCAGATACGCCAGTGACGTAATAACCGGACCTTGTAGTAACCGTGCCGACTGCACCTGAAGCAGATACACCGGTGAGTGTAACACTTGCCTTACCTGTAACAGTAGCCGTGCCGGTAGCCCCACTGGCTTCAACACCAGATACTGGGACGTTGCAATTAGCCGCGACGAGGGTTGTGCCAACCGAAGCAGTGGCCTGTACACCGCTTACTGCTACGGAAATACCGATTGCAACGCTGGTAGTACCTATAGAACCAGATGCTGAGACACCACTAAGGGTGACGCTAGCTTTGCCAGTGACTGCGGTATCGCCCACGAGACCAGAAGCAGAGACACCGGTAGCAGAGACACCAGCGCCGACCGCAATAGTTACCGAACCTACATCACCTGAAGCGGATACACCCGTGAGGGTAACTGATACGCTAACCTGTGCAACAACCGTAACCGTGCCCACATCGCCCAGTGCTGAGACACCGGTAACAGAAACGCTAGCTTTGCCAATGACTGTGGTGTCGCCCACGAGACCAGAAGCTACGACGCCATCGACTACAGCATTAGCGCCGACCGCAGTAGTTACCGAACCTACATCACCTGAAGCCGAGACTCCAGTCGGGGGTGC
>Ga0181344_1000166_pt1 | contig 27235 bp, 34 predicted proteins | sample Su13VDMLBDD_FD_130098 | JGI IMG/M metagenome (GOLD analysis project Ga0181344, IMG submission 130098) | Freshwater viral communities from Lake Michigan, USA - Su13.VD.MLB.D.D | ecosystem: Environmental > Aquatic > Freshwater > Lake | place: USA: Michigan | collected 2013-07-15
GTCAACAAAGTGAAAAAACTAAGTTAATCAAATCCACCTTAAGGGTGGATTTTTTGTTTTAAATATATTATTTTTTACTTAAATAATTTTTTATATGAGTAAAATAAGAGTATTAGTATTACCATCAGATAAGACAGGTGTTGGTAAATTTAGAAGTTTAGATCCACACATTTGTTTACAAAATAACCATTCGGATGAATTCCATGTTGATATTGATTATGAACCGAGGGTTAATGATTTAAATTATTGGAAACAATATGATATCGTCCATTTTCATAGAACAATAGGTCATGAATATGAAAATTCAGTTAATTTAATTAAGAGGTTAAATTCATTGGGTATTGTGACAATTGCCGATATTGATGATTATTGGTTACCGACAAAAGAACACCCTGTTCATAGTTTAGTTATGGAGCATAGATTACATGAAAAAATTATGAATAATTTAAAAGTTGCTCAGCATGTAACAACCACAACTTCAGTTTTCGCAAAAGAGATATCTAAATTAAATAAAAGTGTTTATGTATTACCTAACGCGATTAATCCTAATGAACCACAATTTAAATATGAAACTGAACCTTCAGATAAGTTAAGATTTGGTTGGTTAGGTGGGTCATCACATCTTTATGATTTAAAACTTTTAGATGGCACCATTAATAAACTAAAACCACAACAGGATAAATTTGAGATGTATTTATGTGGGTTTGACACCAGAGGTACCGTTACCGAAATTAATCAACAAACAAGAGAGCAGAAACAAAGACCAATCACTCCACAAGAAACTGTTTGGTCGAGATACGAAGAAATTTTTACAAATAATTATTCATTTGTTGATGATCAGCATAAAGATTTTTTAATGAAATTCGAGGATGCCCCATATGATGGTAAGACATTCTATAATAGAATTTGGACAAAACCAGTGACTTCTTACGCATCTAATTATAGATTATTTGACGTATCTTTAGCACCTATTAAAAATCACATTTTCAATAGAGTTAAGTCACAACTTAAAGTTATCGAAGCGGGATTTTATAAAAAGGCAATAATCGCGTCTAATATTGGTCCATACACTATAGATTTAAAACATAGTCTTAAAAACGGAGAATTTACTGATGGTAATGCTCTTTTAGTTGACGAGGCAAGAAATCATAGTGATTGGTCTAAATACATGAAAAAATTAATTGATAACCCTAATTGGGCTTACGATTTAGGTCAAAGATTATATGAAACTGTTAAAGATACATATGACCTAAATAAAGTAACAAAAGATAGAGCTGAACTTTATAAATCTTTAGTAAAATGATAAACATACCTATTAACAAAATTTTATTTATTGACATTGAAACCGTTGGTTTATGTCGTAATTGGGAAGGGTGCAAAAAAAACCACCCTAACATTGCTGAACAATTTGTAAAATATTATGATTGGTTTTTAAAACGTTTCCCTGAAGACAATGTGGAAGTTGATGGGTTAGATGAGGAACTACAAAAGATGAACGACGTTTACGAAAAAAGATCGGCACTTGTTCCTGAATTCGCAAAGATTGTTTGTGTGTCTATGGCGTTTGTTACTAACGACGGGATTAAACAACAAACGTATTCTAATCATGACGAAAAAGAATTATTAAATGATGTCAGAAACTTATTAGACCGTTGTCATAAGTTAGATTTTTATCTTTGTGGGCACAACCTTAAAAACTTTGATATACCGATGTTGGCCAAACGAATGATTATAAACGGGATTATGCCATCAAAGATTCTTCCTTCATACGATACCAAACCATGGGAAGTTAAAGCGATTGACACAAAAGAAATTTGGCAATATGGGTCATACACGTCTATTGGTTCATTAGATTTGGTTTGTTCTACTATGGGTATCGAAACACCGAAGGACGGACCAATCCATGGAGGGAATGTTCATGAAGTTTATTGGAACAATCAAAGTAGATTAAATGAGATATCCGAATACTGCGAAAAGGATGTTAAAGTATTAGTTGATTTTATAACAAAATTAAAAGAATTAAAATAATGTTTGAGAGATTAAAAGAAATGAAAGAAGGTGTGAAAATGATTAAAGACCTTCAATCAAAATTTGGAAATTTAAATATGGAGAACCCCGAAGAAATGTTAAAATCTATGGGTATTACATCGGAAGATTTAGAGTCTCATTTTACCGAAGCAATGGTCAATAAAGTGCAGATGAAGTATACTAATGATAGTGATAATACAGAACCTGAATACGCTTATAAATCGGATTCTGGTTTTGATTTAAGATCGGTAGAAGATATATGGGTCCAGGCAAACGATAGAAAATTAATACCAACAGGTTTAAGGTTTGACATCCCTGATGGGTTTGAAATACAAGTAAGGTCAAAAAGTGGATTAGCTCTAAATCAAGGATTAATGGTTTTAAATTCACCAGGTACTGTGGATAGCGGATATCAAGGGGAAATAAAAGTTATAATGTTCAATACTACAAATCAAAAAATTAAAATTGAAAAGGGTCAAAAAATTGCTCAAGCGGTTGTATGTCCTGTAGTTAATGGAAGATGGATAGACCTAATTAAAGTTGAGAAACTTTCAGAAAAAGATAGAAACGATAAAGGATTTGGAAGTACAGGATTATGATAACTATTGGATTTTCAACTAGAAAAATTGACCCGTCTTTTGTTGATATGTTAAAAAAGACCTCAGGTGTTAGTAACACAGAGGTTATTCCTATTGAAAATAATGGGGAATATTCTTTAACTGAAGCATATAATAAAATACTATCAGAATCTAAAAACAACATTGTTATACTGTGTCACGATGACATTTATTTTGATAGTAAAAATTGGGGTCAAAAAATTTTAAAACACTTCAAAAGAAATGATGATTACGGAATTTTAGGGGTTGCTGGATCAGTAAGTTTACCAAAATCTGCAAAATGGTGGGAAGACTTCTCTAAAATGAGGGGTATTGTAAACCATGAAAATGAAGGTAAAAAATGGGAATCAAAATACTCCCCAAGTTTAGGAAATCAAATTGATGATGTAGTTTTAGTTGATGGTCTTTTTATTGGATTAAATAAAAATAACCTAAAAAATAATTTTAATACGGAGGTAAAAGGATTCCATTTTTACGACGTTGATTTTTCTTTTAGAAATTACATTGATGGAGTAAAAATAGGGGTAATTTATGACGTTAGAATAACCCATAAATCAATAGGTCAAACAAATGAACAGTGGGAAAAAAATAGAGAGTTATTTGCCGAAAACAATAAAGACCTATTACCAATTAAAATTAAACGAAATCTAACTATAGATTCACCATTAAAAGTTTTACTTTCTTGTTTATTTTTTAAAACGTTTACTGGTTCTGAGATGTACGTCTATGAATTGGCAAAAGGACTTAAAAAATTAAATTGTGACGTTACGGTACTTTCAGATATTGATGGTCCACTTTCTGTTCAGGCTAAACAACAAGGCATAAAAGTTTTACCGTTTATTAATCCGCCAGGATATAAAATGGGTGACGGTAAATGGGGGTTTAACACACCACAAGGATTCCAACCATCACAACAAAATCTAATGTATAAAATAGGGGAAGTTAATTTTGATATTATACACACACAACATACGCCAATAACTAAATACATGTGTGATATGTATGTAAACATCCCTAAAATATCGACAATACATTCTGAAGTAATTGAGTTAGAAAACCCGATTATTGATGAATCGATATCAAAATACATTTGTATTAGACCGGAAATACAGGAACATATTGTTAAAAAATTTAATATAAACATAGAAAATACGGAAGTGGTTTATAATCCAATAGATACTTCAAGATTTAATACTAAAAATATTAAAGATAATGGGTATGTTTTATTTGTGGGTAGTATCGACTACCTAAGAGAAAAAACAATAAGGGATCTTATAACGTACACCAAAACCATTAATAAGGAATTATGGTTAGTTGGGGAAAATAAAGATAACTACCTATTAGATATATTAACAAATGACCATGTTAAATACTTTAATTCTACGTCGAATATTGAGACTTACGTTAAAAATTGTTCAGAAACCGCCGGAATTCTTTTAGGTAGGACAACTATCGAGGGATGGTTATGTGGTAAATCCGGTTGGATATATAATATAGACAATGAGGGTAATATACTAAGTAAAAATAAACATGAGGTCCCTTCGGACATTATCAAATTTGATTCTTTAAATGTTGCTAAAAAAATAAAACAGGAATATATAAAAATTTTAAATGATTAAGATAGTTAGTTGTTTTTGGAATGTTGAGAAATACATTTCAGATTGTATAAAATCCGTAATGTCGCAAAAGTTAACGGAGTTTAAAATGTTTTTAATTGATGACGTATCTGACGATAACACAGTTAAAATTATTAAAGACTTAATAAAAGGTGACGACAGATTTATCCTTATAGAAAATAAAGAAAAAAAATTTAAATTAAAAAACTTAGACGATTTATTGATGGATGAGGAAAGATTTGATGATGAGGATATTATTGTTGAGTTGGACGGGGATGATACATTATTTAGACCGGACTCACTATCAACAATAAATGACGTATATAGTAAAGATAAAAATATTTGGATAACTAATGGTAGTTTTATTTACTCGAACGGACAATTTGGATTTTCCGATAAAGTAAATCCCGACACAATAAGAAATGATGTTTTTAGATTTTCACATTTAAGAACGTGGAAAGTTCATTTATGGAGAAACATAAATGAGGAATCTTTTTTAGATAATGACGGTACGTATTTTAAATCTGCCGCGGATGTTGCATATTCGTTACCTATGGTTGAGATGTCGGGGGATAAACATTATAGATTCATATCAGACATACTTTACGTTTATAACGAAGAAAACCCTTTTAATGACCACAAACCAGGTAGTCGATCGGGTAGTCAATTTGAACAAGTTAGGTGTAATCAAATAATACGAAGCAAAAAAAAATATAATAGATTATGATTATCACGTCTTTTTTGATGGGTGGATTAGGTAACCAAATGTTTCAGATATCAAAGGCATTATCTGAGGGGTTGGATAATGACATTGATGTTGTTTTCAGACCATCTTCTTTTGTTCCTATGCACGGTAACCAACCGACAAAATATTTAAATAATATTTTTAAAAATATTAAATTTAATAATATAACTGAAACCTTAGAAAGAGTAAGTGAACCGTCTTGGTCATATTCAGATATGGGATTACTATATTATAAATCAATCGAGTTTTATGGTTATTTTCAAAGTAGTAAAAACTTTAAAAGTAACAAAGAAAAAATAATAGAATTATTTTCACCAAATGATGAATTTATTGAAAAGATTAAAAATATGTACCCAAACATATTATCTAAAAATTCTACATCAATACACGTTAGAAGAGGAGATTATTTAACTATTAGTGAGATTTTACCCACAATAGATAAAACATATATTGATGAGTCGTTAAGTAAGTTAAACACTAAAGGTGATATTTTTATTTTTTCAAACGATAAGAAATGGGTTGAGGAGAATTTAGATTATGAAAACTCAACAATAGTTACAGGTTTAGAAGATTATGAAGAATTATGGTCGATGAGTCTATGTAACCATAATATAATGTCTAACTCTTCATTTTCTTGGTGGGGTTCATATCTTAATAAAAATAAAAATAAAAAAGTATTTGCACCATCAATATGGTTTGGACCTAATGGTGAAAAAAATTTTGATGACATATACGAACCCGAATGGGAAAAAATAAATGTATTATACAATAATGGTAAATTAATTTATGGTAAAAATTAACATGTTATCACCCCAATTCTCACATGATGTTTCGTCAACGGTTAATCAAAAACCAAAAAATTTTATGTGGGAGTTTTTCACTAAAAATAATGAAATATCTTTTTATATTGATATGGATGTTATTAGAGGAATAAACGATAAAGAGGATGGTAAAAAAAAATATTTATGGTTACTTGAATCTGAGTTCTTTAATAATAATTGTTTTGACTTTATTAAGAATAATTTAAATTTGGTTTTAGAAACTTTTGAATATATCTTCACGTACAATGAAGAATTACTTTTATTAAACGATAAATTTAAGTGGTCACCTGCGATGGGTACTTGGATACAAGAACCAAAGTTATATAAAAAGTCAAAGTTGGTTTCAATGATAACATCAAATAAAACATTTACTCCTCAGCAAAGATATAGGGTTAATTATGCTAACCGCAACATTAATAATATTGACATATATGGACGAGGGTTTAATGAGATAGTTAATAAAGAAGATGGGTTGGTTGATTATATGTTTTCTGTTTGTATCGAGAATTCAACTATGGATACGTATTTTACTGAAAAAATATTAGATTGTTTTGCAACAGGTACGATTCCAATATATAAAGGTACTAAAAATATTATTAACCATTTTGACCATAAAGGTATATTATTTTTGGACGATATTAATATAAAAGACTTAAATGAAGATTTATATTATTCAAAAATGGACTCAATTAAGTCAAACTTAGAAAAGGTTAAAGAGTATCTATTACCTGAAGAATACATTTATAATAAATATATAAAAATCACATAATGGATTTTACATTTGGAGTTGTTAGTAATGGTGAGAATCAAACATTTATAAATAAAGTAATTGATTCAATAGAGAATGAGAACATACCTAACTATGAGATTATAGTGGTTGGTAATGTTAAAATAGAAAGAAATAATACAATTGTAATTCCCTTTGATGAATCAATAAAAAATGGGTGGATTACAAAAAAAAAGAATATTATAACAAATAATTCAAAATATGACAATGTAGTTTTTTTACATGATTACATAGTGTTAACCTCTGGATGGTATTTAGGTCATACGTCTTTAGGTGATAATTACGATATTAGAATGGACAGGATATTAAATTATGACGGTCTAAGATTTAGGGATTGGTGTATATGGCCACATAACAACAACTTAATGGATGATGTTATAGGTAGAGAATGTATTATACCATATACGTTTAAACATTTAAAAAAATACCAATATATATCTGGTTCGTATTGGGTGGCAAAAAAAGATATTATGTTAAAATACCCTTTAGACGAAACATTGTCATGGGGGGAAAGTGAAGATGTTGAGTGGTCTTTTAGAGTCAGGGAAAATTGTGACATACAAATGAACACTAACTCAAGTGTTCAATTTTTAAAACAAAAAGATAAGGTTTTTAACTATTCCACAGAAACGACTAACAATAAACTTATTAATTTATTTAAATAATATGACTAAAGAATTAGTTTTTAATTATTACAATTCTAACGATTTTGAGTCAATAATTCCATCGTTAGACTCATCAATTAAAGTTACAATATATAATAAATCAGGTAAAAATTTAGGTAGGTATAGTAATGAAATTATTTGTGAAAATATCGGTAGAGAAGGTCATACATATTTGTTTCATATTATTGAAAACTACGACACATTATCTGACATGACCGCATTCATGCAGGATGATTTTTTTAATCATTTATTTAACTATGAATATTTTATAAATAATTTTAATAATAATATTAATGAAATGTTTTATCAGTTCCCGTGTTCATGGAGAATTGGGGATGGGGTTAGTACACTATCAAGAACAGTTAAAAACGGTTATTTAGATTTGTTTACGATGCCAAATAATTTTTCCATAAGAGAGTTTAGTGAAAAATTTAATATTCATTTACCCGAAATTTATCAAACTGAAACTTGTGCCCATTTTATGATATCAAAAGAAAGGATACTCAGACATCCAAAAAAACTATACCAAGACCTGTTGGAATGGTTATTAACCGATGAAAGAAATGGTTATACTTTAGAACATTGTTGGAAAATTTTATTTGTGTAATGACTATGTATGATTATTTAATTGTTGGTGGTGGGTTATATGGATCTGTTTTTGCGCATGAAATGACTAAGAATGGTAAAAAATGTTTAGTCATTGAAAAAAGAAATCATATAGGTGGTAATTGTTATACTGAAAAGAAGGATAACATCAATATACATAAGTACGGGGCACATATATTTCACACTGATAGTAGAAAAATTTGGGATTGGGTTAACCAATTTACCGAATTTAATAATTACCAACACACCCTTAAAGTTAATTATAAAAATAAAATCTATTCATTCCCATTAAATTTACTCACATTCTCACAAATATGGGGAACAACAACTCCCGATGAGACAATAAAAAAAATAAAATCAGTAGTAGTTGAGAATCAAAACCCTAAAAATTTAGAAGAGTGGATTTTATCTCAAGTTGGTGAAGAAATATATGAGATATTCATTAAGGGTTATACAACAAAACAATGGAATATTGACCCAAAAAATCTACCCTCATCTATCATAAAAAGAATACCAATAAGGTTAAACTTTAACGATAATTATTTTTTTGATGAATTTCAGGGTATACCTGTAGATGGTTACACAAAAATGTTTGATAGGATTCTTGAGGGAATTGAGGTTAAGACAAATGTTGATTATTTTAAAGAAAAGGATTATTATAACTCAATATCTAAAAAAATAGTCTACACAGGTAAGATAGACGAATTTTTTGGTTATGAGTATGGTGAGTTAGAATATCGATCATTAAAGTTCGAGACGAAAAAAGTTGACGTGAAGGATTTCCAAGGATGTTCGGTTATGAATTATACAGATATTGATGTTCCGTTTACCAGAATATGTGAACATAAACATTTTGAGAATTCTAAATCAGATGTGACGTGGATAACTAAAGAATACCCGAAAGATTACGAATATGGAGATATCCCATATTACCCAATCAATGATGATAAAAACAATAAAATATATAAAAAATATAAAGACATTTCTAAAAATTTTCCTAATATTATTTTTGGTGGTCGACTGTCAGAATATAGATATTATGACATGCATCAAGTCATAGGATCAGCATTAAAAAAAGTAAAAGACATATTACAAAATGAATAAAATTGAATTTATTAAAAATAACTTTAAAGATTACTATATCGATAAAGGTCCTGAAAATGGTATTTTACAGGGTACGAAATACGCGGGTTGCGCAACTCACTGTAGGGCGTGTTTAAACACGATAGTTAGGATGATTAAACCAAAATCAATTTTAGAAATTGGTTCTTATCATTATGAAAGTACGGTATCAATGTCTTCAGGTATGGACACATATTTAGGTAACGATGAAGGGGTCATACACTCATACGATATTAAAGAGGGTGGTTATGATGGTTGGGGGACCACTGATAATTTACCAAGTAGGATTGCCCCTAGATACTGGTACCCATATAAAACAGATTATGATGAGTGGAAATTTACCGATAGTAAGATAGTCTATAAAGATTTTATAAATTATACTAATGATGAACTTTACGATATGAATGGTAAGATTTTAAAAGAAGTTGCACCAGAAAACGGTTATGATTTAATTTTTTTAGATGGTGACCACTCATATGAGGGAGTTAAAAAAGATTGGGAGCATGCGATGGAAGTTTCACATAAAGATACACTGATTGTTATTGACAACATATGGGACATAAGATTAAAAGATGTTAGAAAATTTTATGATGAATTAAAAACAATAAAATGGGATTTTGAAGAATGGAACGACGAACACAGAACTATGGTACAAGATACAGGAATTACATTAATATATTAAAATATGAAAGTTTTTAGTTTTTCTTTATTCGGTAATAACCCAATATATACGATAGGTACAATTAAAAATGTTGAACTAATAAATTATTTATTCCCTGAATGGGAAATATACGTATACACAAATAAACTTTCGTCAGACCCAATAATATCAGAACTTATAAAAAAGGGAGTAAATATAAGGTATGAGGAAGACACTCTATGGTTTAATTCTGCATGGAGATTTAAAGCAATTACCGAAGAAGGTGTTCAGGTTATGGTATGTAGGGATAGTGACTCAAGAATTTCAGAAAGAGACATTTCATCAATTAATGAGTGGTTACTTAGTGATTATGATTATCATATTATTAGAGACCATCCGATTGGACATCATTGGGTTATGAATGCAGGAATGTGGGGATCCAAAAAAAATAACTTTATAGAAAAAATTGATGTCTATTTAAATGAGTATCTAACTCAAAACCAACAATTAAAACACTCAGTTAATTTTGACCAATTATTTTTAAGGGATATTATTTACCAAAAAATAAAAAATGAGTCTATGGTTCACGATGAATATTATGGTTATGAACCCCATGCAAAACCAATAGAACATGATAGGAAATCAAATGATTTTGCATTTATAGGTGAGTCAATAGATGAAAACGACAAACCAAGAGGAGACCAAAGATCACCAATAATTGAACGTTACATTAAATAAAACTATATTTTTTTATGATTAAATTAATAATTTTTGACTTGGATGGTGTTTTAGTTGACGCAAAAAATATACATTTTGATTCTCTTAACGATGCACTTAGTGACGAATTTAAAATAACTTGGGAAGAACATTTGAACAGATATGACGGTTTAAAAACAAATCAAAAACTTTTAATGTTAACGTCAGAAAAAGGTTTACCAGTAGAATCATATAATGACATTTGGCAAAAAAAACAATCAATAACTTTAGATAAATTAAGTAATCTAACCCATTCAGAAAAATTAATTGAGTGTATAAAATCTCTTTCTCATGAGGGATACAAGATTGCCTGTTGTAGTAATAGTATACGTAAGACCGTTTTAACCGTATTATCTAAATTAGGTATAATTGAATTTTTTGATTTAATTCTTTCTAATGAGGATGTAAAAAATTCTAAACCTCATCCTGAAATTTATTGGTCAGCAATATCTAACATGGGATGTTTACCTGAAGAAACTTTAATTGTTGAGGATTCACCGTACGGTTTAATGGCTGCTAGCAGGTCAAAATCAAATATAATGAGAGTTACCTCACCAAACGAAGTAACTTATGAAAACATACATAAACATTTAAATAAAGAAAAAATGAACCACATACCAAAATGGAAAGATGATAAATTAAATGTTTTAATTCCTATGGCAGGTGCTGGAAGTAGATTTGAAAAGGCAGGTTACACTTTCCCTAAACCTTTAATCGAGGTTAGAAATAAACCAATGATACAGGTAGTAGTTGAAAACCTGAACTTGGATGCAAATTATATTTATGTGGTACAAAAATCTCACAGAGAAAAATATAATTTAGATATACTTTTAAATTTAATCACACCTAATTGTAAAATTGTTGAGGTGGATGGTATTACTGAAGGTGCCGCATGTACAGCACTTTTAGCAAAAGAATTAATTAATAATGAACAACCTTTATTCTTTGCAAATTCAGACCAGTTTGTTGTGTGGGATTCTAATGAGTTTATGTATAAAATGAACGAAACAAATGCCGACGGGGGTATTGTAACATTTAAGGCAACTCACCCAAAATGGTCTTTTGCTAAAATTGGTAATGAAGGGTTCATTACAGAAGTTGCGGAGAAAAAACCAATATCCGATGACGCGACTGTAGGGTTTTACTATTGGAAGCATGGTTCTGATTTTGTTAAATATGCCGAAAAAATGATAGAGGACGAAATAAGAGTTAATAACGAATTTTACGTATGTCCCGTATTTAATCATGCAATTTCCGATATGAAAAAAATAAGACCTTTCGAAGTTTCTGAGATGTGGGGTATAGGAACACCAGAAGACTTAGATTACTTTTTAAAAAATTATAAGTCATGAAAATAGATTATGTTATATTAGGATCGGATATGAACCCTATGTATTATGATTTTTGGCCTGTTGTATCTAAAATATGGAAAAAAGTTTATAATACGACACCTGTATTAGGTTTAATATGTGATGAGGATTCGGAATTCATCGAAGATGAATACGGATTAATTAAAAAATTTAAAAAGGTTGACGGTATTGATGTAGGTCTACAGTCACAAGTTATACGATTATATCTAACAAATTTACTTAATGGTAATTTATTAATCAGTGATATAGACATGATACCTATGTCGACTAAATATTTTGTTGATTTTGTAAAAACTTTTGATAATGACCGATTTTATGTCATGAGCTCAGATAATCAAGAATGTCTTAATAATAGAGAATATCCGATGTGTTATAATTTAGGAAGTGATAAATTATTTAAAGACATTTTAGATTTAGGTCACGATTGGTCCGATTTCCTTAAAAAGTTAAATAACCTAAATTTAGGATGGACAACCGACCAAAATTATCTTTTTGATAAAATTAACTCATATAAAGAGTTAAACCCAGATAATGTTATTTTTTTAGAGAGGGGTTGGTCACACAAAGGTGCAAATAGAAGAATTGATAGATTATGGTGGTCATATAATGAAGATTTGGTAAAAGACGGATATTATATAGATTGCCACTCTTTAAGACCATACAATCAACATAAAGACGAGATTAATAAATTAGTTAGTTTAATTTTATGATTGATTTTATAACAGGTAATAAATTTAAACGATGGTGTAATCATTCATTGGACGAGTCGGGGTACGTTAGACACAGCGAACCTAATAATGGAGAGGCATTAAAAGTATTTGTTAAGATAGATAAGATACATCAATTTTTTAATTCATCACCAAAAGTACCTTTTATATTAATTACGCACAATGGGGATTTACCTGTTGATGGGTCACTTTTAAATTACCTTGATAATCCGTATTTGATTTCATGGTATGGTCAAAACATAAACACCGTTCACCATAAGTTAAAATCTATACCAATTGGAATAGCGAATGAAATTTGGCCTCACGGAAATGAAATCGATTTGATGGATATTATTAACGAAGATAATAAAAAAGAAAAATTAGTTTATGTAAATTTTGAGATTACTAATTTTAGTAGGAATGATTGTTTAAGAGAACTATCAAAATTTGGATTAGGATTAGAAGAAAAAAAACCTTTTAAAGATTATCTAAGGGAACTATCTAAATCTTATTTTGTTATTTCACCTGAAGGTAATGGTATTGATTGTCATAAGACTTGGGAATCGCTTTATTTAAAAACTATACCGATAGTCACGCGATCAACTAACATTGAAAAATATAATAATTTACCGATATTAATTATTGATGATTGGTCTAAATTTAAGTTAGACACCCTAAGTACTGATTTATATTATGATATGATTAAAGATTTTAATCCAGAGACCATTAACATTAAAAATTTTTTAAATGGTTAAAAAACCTCACTTAATCTCAACGTCGGCATATTTTTTAGATGACCAAATAAGAGAACAACAATATATAAAAAGTTTTGAGGATATTAAAAAACATCAGGAATTATTTGAATCTATTACCATTATTGAAACGATATCTAAATCTGATGTGGATTATATAACAAAAACAGAATTTGATAATTATTATTCTGAAATAGGAAATAAACACAACAACAAAGGGTTTAATTGGGTTTTACATATTGAAAATTTTTTAAATCATAGTATTATTGGGTTGGATGAAATTGTAATTTTTATTACAGGTAGATATAGGTTATTAAATGGTAATTTTATTGATATAATTAATGAATATATGTACGTAAAAGATTATGAAATGTTAGCAAAGGAAGATGGTGACATTTATAACGGTAATGGTGTACATACATTTTTAATTTCATTTACAAAGAAAAAATTTTTACATTTTTCTAAATGGTATAAAAAAAAAGGTAATAAAGATGCCTGTGTAGAATGGGAAATGAAAAAATACATGAAAAAGCACAGTAAGTGTTTTATTTTGGATAAAACAGTATTAATAGGGGTTGAAACTAACGTCTTTAATTCAAATGAAAAATATATAGTTTAATATGGCGCATAAAGAACAAATTGAGTATGTGTATTCAGTAAAAAAATTATTTACTGAATATTTTAATAATAAAAAAGTATTAGGTATAGGTACATTTAATGTCTGTGGGACGGAGGATATGTTTTTTGATGAATGTGATTATTCAGGATTAGATATTGGGCCAGGTCCTGGTGTTGACATAGTTTGTCCTGCACAAGATTTTGACGCACCTGATGAGACATACGATGTTATCATATCTTGTGAATGTTTTGAACATAACCCATATTATAAAGAAACCATTCAAAATGCAGTAAGAATGTTAAAGAAAAATGGTTTATTTTTGTTTACTTGTGCAACAACAGGAAGACCCATTCACGGTACAAAAACTTCAGATGAAGTTGATAAACTAAAACATGACAACTGGATTACAATGCCAAATGTTTTTAGAGATGATTGGGATAATGAATATTATAAAAATCTAACAGAAAATGATATTAGGGAGTCTATTGATGTAGACATTAATTTTGAAAATTATGAATTTAGTGTGAATACAGACCACTGTGATTTATATTTTTGGGGGATTAAGAAATGAATTTAAGTATGAAGCTACACGATTTAGGTTTAAAATATAAGTCATTATCTAAAGACCATGAATATTATATAAACGATTCTGAATTCAATGATATATTAAAATTGATTGATGATATTAAAGTTTATGAAGTGGGAGAGGATTCGATAACTTCAATTATAACCAAAAAATAATTATGGTTACAATTCAATATGCCGGACGATTAGGTAACAATCTGTTTCAATATTCTGCAGCACATATATTTGCAAATAAATTTAATTTAACTCTTAACACTAACCCACCTGAAAATAATTTCGGATTATCAAAATTAAATGGTATAGTAAACGATGAAAAAACCATCATTGTGGATGACAATAATTTTATGGAATTGTTATCGTCCGACAAAATAGATTCCGCACATTACCATTTCACGGGGTATTTTCAATTAAAAGATTTTATATTAGGGTACCATGAAGAAATAAAAAAGTTATTTAATTTGAAGTATGGGGATGGTTTAATAGATGAAGTTTTTGTCATTTATAGAATAGGTGATATTAATGGTGAACGACAAATGTTACCTATAGAGTACTACGAAGAGTGTTTAAATAATATAAAGTTTAATCATGGTTATATAAGTTCGGATACTCCTGACCACCCAAATATTAAAAAATTGATTTCAAAATTTAACCTAACTCTATATAACGATACCCCAACCAATACAATTGATTTTACCAAAAACTTTAATAAATTGGTTTTAAGTGAAGGTAGTTTTAGTTGGTGGATTGGTTTTCTAAGTAACGCCAAAAAAATATACTTTAACAAAAGAGAAAGATTCTGGCACGGGGATATATTTGTACTACCCGATTGGGACCATTTAAGTTATGATTGGGACAAATCTTGTGTTGGGGGAGGAAATAAATTAAATTGTAAAAAAATTATAAAGTTATGATACATTGTATAGGTGATAGCCACTCATCGGTTTTTAGTGGAAAAGATGAAATGATGCCGATATGGCCTCAAAGGTCGTTAGACATAACGGAATATTTTAAAAGTTATAGGATTGGTCCAGCAACTGCGTATCAGTTAGATAACAAAAAACCAATCCTTAATGATATTATTTTTAATAACGTTAATAAAACAAACGATAGTGTCCTTTTTTGTTTCGGTGAGGTTGACATCCGAGCACATCTGATTAAACAAATTAATTTACAAGAGTTAACAAAATTTGAAATTGTTAAAGAGTGTGTTGATAGATATGTTAATGTTATGTTACACTATAAAGAACAAGGATATGATATCATAGCATGGGGACCAATTGCATCGTGGCACGAAGATAAACCATATACCACAGGACCTAGTTATGGGACGTGTATAGAAAGAAACACCATTACCAAAGAGTTTAATGACTATCTTTTAGAGTTATGTTTAAAAAATGATATTAAATTTGTCAGTATTTTTAAGGACATGGTAGATGAAAATTTAAACACAAAACACGAATATTTAGACGATTGGGAAGGGTGTCATATACATTTAAATCAAAAAGCATTACCTTTAATTATTAAAGAATTTAAAGATAAAACTTTATTATGATACTAATATCTCACAGAGGTAACATAAATGGACGAATGGAGTCATACGAAAATGAACCAAATTATATTGATTCGGCTATCAAAAAAGGGTACGATGTTGAGATAGATGTTTGGTTTAAAGATAACATGTTATGGTTGGGTCACGATAAACCAGATTACGGAATTAACTTTAGTTTCATTAAAGATAGAATTTCTAATCTTTGGGTTCATTGTAAAAACATTGAATCCGTTGTGTTCTTCAAAGAATGTGGATATGATGTAAATTACTTTTGGCACGAAACCGATTGTGTCACATTAACAAGTAGAAATCACATTTGGGCATATCCAGGTAAACAAAAAATTAAAGGTAGCATCGCAGTAATGCCGGAATTATTTAATGATGATGTTTCCGAGTGTTTGGGAGTTTGTAGCGATTTTATAGAAAATTTTAAAAAATGAAAAAAGCAATTATTACAGGAATTAATGGACAAGATGGGTCTTACTTATCTGAGTTTTTATTAGAAAAAGGTTATGAGGTTTGGGGTACGGTAAAACGTAATTCAGTTTCAGAAACACAATCATCTCGAATTGAGCATTTACATAGTTCGGGATTAATAAATTTAGAGTATGCCGATTTAACGGATATGGCTTCTTTAGTGAGTATTTTAAATAAAGTACAACCCGATGAAGTATATAATTTAGCAGCACAATCACACGTAAGAATAAGTTTTGACCAACCAATTTATACGGCAAATGTGACAGGTGTTGGTACGTTAAATCTATTAGAAGCGATACGAATGGTTTCCCCACATTCAAAAGTCTATCAAGCATCATCTTCGGAAATGTTTGGTAATATGATTGACGAAGATGGATACCAAAGAGAAACCACACCTATGAATCCTGTTTCACCTTATGGGTGTGCTAAAGTATTCTCATATAATATTTGTAGAAATTATAGAAATTCATATGATATGAAAATATGGAATGGAATACTTTTTAATCATGAATCACCAAGAAGGGGAACTAACTTTGTAACTAATAAAGTTGTAAAGGCCGCGGTAAGAATTAGTTTAGGGTTACAGGATAAATTACATTTAGGTAATCTTGACGCAACTAGAGATTGGGGACACGCAAAGGATTATGTTGAAGCTATGTGGTTAATGTTACAATCAGACAATCCGGATGATTACGTCTGTTCTACTGGTATATCACATTCGGTAAAAGACTTATGTGAATATACATTCTCATCCTTAGGGTTAGATTTTAGAGATTATGTTGTAATTGATGAAATACATTTTAGACCTGAGGAATTACGAGACCTTAAAGGTGATTCGTCAAAATTAAAAAATACTTTAGGTTGGGAACCTAAACACACCTTTGAATCTATGTTAGATGAGATGATAAATTATTGGTTAAATTATTATGAAAAATAAAATATTAGTTACAGGAGGTAATGGGTTAGTTGGTTCAGAATTTGTAGGGGACCAATACTTTAAGCCTTCGTCAAAACTTTACGACTTACGTAGAACTGAAGACACGAATAGATTGATGTTAAAAGACTTTGATAGTATTATACATTGTGCAGCCAAAGTCGGTGGTGTTGGGGGTAACATGAACTTTAAGGGTGATTTTTTTTACGATAATATTATGATGAACACTAACATAATAGAGGGAGCAAGAATGTCGGGTGTTAAAAATTTAGTGGCTTTCTTATCAACTTGTGTTTTTCCTGATAACGTTGAATACCCTCTTACGGAATCAAAAATACATTTGGGTCCACCACATACGTCAAACGACGCGTACGCATATGCAAAAAGAATGACAGACATTCAAATACGAGCATATAGAGAACAATACGGTTTAAACTATAAATCAGTAATACCATGTAACATTTACGGACCTAACGATAACTATGATATAATAAATGGTCACGTATTACCATCTTTAATACATAAATGTTATTTAGCTAGAGAAAATAAAACACCATTATCTATTTGGGGTTCGGGAAAACCATTAAGAGAATTTATCTTTAGTAAGGATGTTGCTAAATTAACAGAATGGGTACTTGAAAATTATAACGAGGATGAACCAATTATATTATCCACATCTGAAGAAATATCAATTATGGACATGGTTAGTATCATTGTTGAGTTAATGAACTTTAAAGGGGATGTTATTTTTGATTCATCCAAACCCGATGGTCAATTTAGAAAACCTTCAGATAATTCCAAAATAAAACATTATTTACCCGATTTTAAATTTACCCCCATATATGAAGGTTTAAAAGAAACTATTGAGTATTTTGAAAATCATTATAATGTTATAAGAAAAAATGGATAAACAAAAAAGAACTATAGGTATCACTTGCTCAACTTTTGATCTTTTACACGCAGGTCATATTATAATGTTAGAAGAGTGTAAAAAATATTGTGATTATCTAATTTGTGCACTTCAGGTAGACCCGACTATTGACAGACCTGAAAAGAATAAACCAATTCAAACTTTAGTGGAAAGATTCATACAACTAGATTCCGTTCAATACGTGGATAAGATTATCCCTTATTGTACAGAAGAGGAGTTGATTACAATTTTTTCTTCTTTGGATTTAGATGTAAGAATAATAGGTGAGGAGTATAAGGATACTAACTTCACAGGAAAGGATGTTTGTTTGAAAAGAGGTATTAAATTATTTTATAATAAAAGAGACCACGACTTTTCAACAACCAGTTTAAGACAAAGGATTTATACACAAGAATCCAATAAAAGATTTGTAAAATAAAATATGACTACAAGAAGAAAGACAACCCCAGTGCAGGAAGAACAGTCAGCACCAAAAACATTTTCAAAAAAAGACTTAATTAACTCGGTAATAAAGAAAAAACAAAAGAGCAAATTTTTGTCAGATAACCAAAAAGAATATTATGATATGTTGATTGATAATCAAATAACCATATGTTCAGGACCTGCGGGTGTAGGTAAGAGTTATATATCTATGAAAGCCGCGGTAGACCTATTAATGGACACCAATAACGCATATGAAAAAATTATCATTGTTAGACCGGCAGTTGAGGCTGAAGAAAAATTAGGATCTTTACCCGGTAACTTAGAGGAGAAATTAGACCCTTATATTTTCCCATCGTATTACCTACTAAATAAAATAATAGGTAAAGATGCAAGAGAAAAATTAAAAAGTTACGAGATTATTGAAGTTTTTGCGTTGGCGTATATGAGGGGTATGAATATCGATAATTCAATATTAATATTTGAGGAGGCTCAAAATGCAACCCCAAATCAAATGAAATTACTATTGACAAGAATAGGGTTTAATAGTAAATTCTTTATATCAGGAGATTTGGAACAAACTGACAGATATAAAGATAAAAAACATTCAGGTTTATACGACGCATTACAAAGATTTAACGGGATATCTGATATTGGTGTTTATGATTTTAAAAATGCCAAAAATGTTAGAAACCCATTAATTAGTAAAATTTTGGTAAAATACGATGAAGAGAATAGGGATTGAGATTAACGGAGTTTTAAGGGATACCATAGGTAAGTTCACTCAAATTTATGAACACAACATGTTGGGTGATGAGGATACTGATTCAGTTGACAAAACTTATGAATTAAAGTTTTCGGGAGATCCAGAAGACATAACCGAAAATACCGAGATTAATAATTTTAAATATGAATTATTAGGTGATGTTGAGTCTTTAAATCTTAGGAACCATTTTGCTTTCAAAGACGAAGATGATTTATATTCTTTTATGTATGAGGATTTCGTAATGCAGATATTTGGACATGCCGGATCTACAGAAACATTCACCTTTAACGATTTAAATGAGATTTATTTAAATTATAGAGATAATAACGAATTGTTAATCGTTTCCGATGAAATGGGTAAATCTAAACCAGCATCGTTATTCTTTCTATCAAAATTTGGTTGTCTATTAGAAAAGGTAAAATTTTATTCAAATACCACGATTAATACGCTATGGGATGAGGTGGATGTATTATTAACGGCTAACCCCGATTTAATCGTTAATCACCCAAAAGATAAAGTTGTCGTAAAATTTTTAACGACATATAATAAAAATGTTAATTCTGATTATGAAATTAAATCATTAAAAGAATTTAACGAAATAATAGAAAAATTATGAGTTTGTTAAAATTTTTAGGAGAAAATTATTACATAGACGTTGATGAGTTGGAGGAACAAGTAAGTATGTTTAACTCAAAATTACCTCTTATTTCGGGGGAAACCGAAAACGAACAACAAATTAGTGTGACAAGATATGAAACGTTTAAAAATCTAATCGAAGTCATATTAACAGAAAGGGAAGAACTAGATGATACTTTAGGTATACATGGAGCAAAAGATTTATCAATACCATTTAAAATATCATTTAACACACTATTAATAAATAAAATAATAAAAACACTTTAAAAAATGGAGTTAGAAAAAATTCAAAAGATTGAATCTTCGGTGGAAACCTTAAGATTAAAAAAATCAAGGATTTATTTTTTGGTACAAGACACAAAAGGTAATCCTAAAGCGTCGGTTAGACATATTTACGACATCGCTTTAACATTATTTAACAACGGGTTTAACCCAACTATCATTCATGAAACTAACGATTATAAAGGAGTGTCAGAATGGTTGGGGAACCAATATGAAGTATTACCTCACCAATCAATCGATGGTCAAAATTTGGCAATCTCACCTGAGGATTTTATTATAATCCCTGAAATTTACGCACACGTAATGGAACAAATTAAAAATTTTCCTTGTGCAAAAATTGTACTTTGCCAATCGTATGACCACATGTTAGAAACTTTACCTCCAGGGGTTAGTTGGTCTCAATATGGGTTTACTAAATGTATTACCACTTCAGAATTCCAAAAGAAATATGTTTCAGAAATTATGAGAAGTGGAACATTCGATGTATTATTACCTAACATCCCGTCCGTTTTCACTAAAAAAGATAAACCATCTAAACCTATTATTGCCATTCACACTAGAGACCCTAGAGATACCGCAAAGGTGATTAAAAGTTTTTACTTAAAGTATCCACAATTTAGATGGATTACTTTTAGAGATATGAGAGGTATTAAACAAGATGATTTTGCTAAATTTTTAAGTGAATCATTTGTTTCCGTTTGGGTTGACATCGAGTCGGGGTTTGGTACATTTCCAATTGAATCTATGATTTGTGGTACACCGGTTATCGGTAGAATTCCTAATCTAAAACCTGAATGGATGCAAGAGTCAAATGGTTTATGGATTAATCAAACTAATGAATTGGTTGATGTTATTGCTAACTTCACTCAAAATTGGTTAGAGGACAATATCGCAGCATCACTATATGAGAATATGGATATCACAGGTAAAGAATATCAAAACGAAGAAACCTTCAAAAATTCAGTACTTAATTTGTTTAATGAATATTTTCATACAAGAAGACAAACTTTTGAAGAACAATTAGAAAAAATAAAAGAATCAGTAGAAGAAAAATAATATTATGGAAGAAAAAAACATTTTAGACGTATCCGTGATTTTACCTTTAAGTTCATCACTTGTAAAATCATTTGAAGATTTATTAGATAAATCAATTAAATCTTTAGAAAACCAAGTTGTTGGTATAAATGAGTTAGTAATCGTACATTCTAAAGAGGAGTCATTGAAAAACTTATTATCAAAAATGAATTTTGGTAAATTAAATGTAAAAATGGTAGAGAACGACGGACCAACCGATTTTGCATCCCAAGTCAATTTAGGAGTTAAAGAAGCTACCAGTAAATGGGTTTCTATTTTAGAATTTGACGATGAGTATGCATCAATATGGTTTAAAAATGTTGACCGTTTTGTAAAGGCGTATTCCGATGTTGATGCATTTTTACCATTAGTTGTTGATATTGACGATAAAGGAGTATTTGCCGGATTTACTAACGAGGCTACTTTTGCAGTAAGTTTAAACTCCGAAATGGGGTACTTAACAAACGATGTTTTACAAGCGTACCAAAATTTCCAATCAAGTGGGATGGTCATTAAAAAAGATACATTTTTAGATAACGGGGGGTTGAAGCCGTCAATTAAACTAACATTTGTTTATGAGATGTTTTTAAGACTTACATATAATTCTGTAAAAATTATGACAATACCAAGAATCGGTTACAAACATATGAACATGAGAGAAGGTTCTATTTTTTGGAATTACAAATTTGGTGAAGAGAAATTAGGTGATAAAGAGGTTTTATTTTGGTTGGAGTCAGCAAAAAAAGAACATTTCTTTACTTCTGACCGAGACATAAAATTCGAATCAGAAAATGTTTAATGTCATTAAATCTCGAAAATGAAAAATCAGTAGAGGAAACGCAAAAGACGAACACAAAAAGTAAAAATTATTTTGATGTTCGTGAAGAACAAGCAGTTAGAGATTATATAGTTGCTGAAAATTATGAAGATAGGGAAAGAATTTATAATACTTACTTAAAGGAACCATTAGATAAAATGATTGAGTCCATTATAAGAAGATATAAATTATATCGAAAAGACATGGACTATAGTGATGTTCATAGTGATACCCACTCATTTTTAATGACTAAAGTTGAGAAGTTTAAGCCGGCTAAAAATAAGAAGGCTTATTCTTATTTTGGTACTATATGTAAGAACTACTTAATGGGTCAAATATTGAAAGACCAAAAAGATACGAATCGAAAAATATCGTATGAAGACATTTCCGCAACTTTAGAAAATAGACCAGATATGGTTTATTATTTAGAATTTGAGAAGATAGATGCCGAAAAAATTATAGATGTTTTTTTAAACGATTTAAAAAATTACATATCAAAAAATATAGATAATGAAAATGAATTAAAGTTAGGTTATGCGTTAGTTGAGTTATTTGACAACTATGGAAACATATTCATCGGGAATGATAATAATAAGTTTAATAAAAACATTGTATTATTATCTCTCAGGGAAATGACTAATCTAAACACCAAAGAAATTAGGATTTATCTAAAAAAATATAAAGTACTTTATTTAGAGACACTAAAGAAGATACATAACGAATAATAATCTTTTCAATATTTATAGTTATGAACAGAACTAGAAAAAAAGAAATATCCTTAAATAGGATTCAGTATTAGGTCTCATGCAAGAAATTTATAATGAGTTAGTTGAACAAAGAGCAACTGCCATTAGAATACAAAATAAAATGCTTGGAATGTTAAAGGATCCTGAAGATATGACTTTAATAGGTCCCGTAATCAAGGAACAACAGAAAATTGTTAACGATACTATTGAAAAAAAGTTAACTCTTTCAAAACTACAATCAACAATATGGGAGAAGTCCAATAACAATAAAGAAGAAAATTTCTCATTATCTGATATGGATGAGGATGTTCTTCAAAATTTAATCAAAAAAGATGTGGATAACACATCTGGAGGTTATAAGATGTAATCATGGGTTTAGATAACGATAAAGATAAGGAAACTATAAAAAGTAAGATTGGTGCTTACAAAACTCTTAATGCTGAAAAGAAAAAAGAGGCGGAGGAAAAAAGAAAGGCCAATAAGAACGAAAGAGAACAGAAAAAATCTGAGCTAGCTCAACAGATTCAAGAAAAGAAAAAAAAATTAAAAGGCGTCAAAGACAAATATTCCAATCAATTAAAAGACCTTTTAGAGATATATAAAGAAATTTTACCTAAAAATACTGGAGGTAATTCTTTAGGTATTTTAAGTACGTTATTTTTGGAGACGGCAGAAAATATAAAATCAAGAATGGTACAAATTCTTGTTGACGAGATGTTAGCAACTTTAGGTTGTTCTGAGGAACAAACATATAATAGTTTTATAAACGTACCGATTTATATTGATGTAAAAACAATAGACCTTTATAAAATTTTAAAGAAAGACCCAACAGACCCATCGGTTAAATTCTTTTATGAAAAATCAGAAACACCTAATGGTACCGCACCGTATTCAATGAATTTACAATTATATAAAAGATTACAATCAAATGTGAGTTTTTCCCAAGAATACGGTAACAAATATATTGGAGCATCAGGACAACAATTATTTGATTTACAATACGTAACGTCTTACGTAAATTCATCACAACAAACTATTACTGGTGATTTCTTTAAAGTGACCTTACAGGCCCAACAAAATGCGAACCTTTCCGTTAGTCAATTCTTATTTGACTATTTCACTAGTATTGAGATATTCGACATGGATACTTTAGCTGCAAACATAATGAATTTTTTAACGGGAGCATTTGATATTGGTAATTCCAATGAAGAACAAACAGAAAGAATGAAATTTATTACGTTTATGTTAAGAATCATGGGTATATGTACTGACCCTAATAAAAAAATAGATGTGTCAGGAGTTGCTAAAATACCTGAATTAGATTTAATCGATGATGATTTTTTTACTGTTAGTAATTTAGAACAAAGATCAATTGAAAACCAAGTTAATTTAATAACTAATGGGTTAGTAGAATTTGAAAGTTGTAGTAATATAAAACTTCCAACAAACCCAACCGCAGTCGGTAATGTTCTTACAGATATCATTTCCGCAAATACCACTAAAGATAAAATTGATAATTTACTAAAAGGTATCAATGATATTAGTAATGACCCTAACTGGCAAAATTCAGGAGGGTTATCAATTAATATTAATGGTGAAATGTTAGTTAACGTTATTTTAAATTTACCACTTATTTTATTACAAAGTATTTTAACACCTAAAGTGATGTTAGGATTTATGGTAATGGTTAAAGCTATTTTATATAACGTAAACGTATCTTTTAACAACTTAACAGAGTTCTGTCTCAAATTTAAAAAGATAGTGGTTAACCTACAAAGAAAATTATTTTCAATTTTTGTTGAGGAGTTATTTAATGTAATTAAAAAAGAAATAAAAAAATTAGTCGAGGGGTTATTATTAGATATAGTAAACGAAGCGAAGAATAAACAAATTGCAATGTACTCTACTATTGTTTATGTATTACTCCAATTGGCTAACGCTATAATAGATTATGGTAACTGTAAAAGTGTGATAGATGAGGTTTTAAAACTACTTAATTTAGGTTTATCTCAATTAAATTTAGGGTTACCTATGTTTGCGTTGGCGGCGGCAAATTTATTAGGTGGAGTATCAGATACTCGGGCATATTCTAACGTAATTGAAGGTTTACAAAAAGCCGGTATACCGACAGACGACAACGGAGATGGGACACCTAATTTAATGAACGCGTCATTCAAAGGGATGATAACAGGAATGAATAAAGAACAGGCCGAGAATGGTAAAACAGAAATATTTATACCACCACTAACTGTTGTTGCGTTAGGTGCCGGAATAACAAAACCAGCCAAAGGTTATGGTAAATCTTATTAAATATGAAATCAGAAGACGTTTTAGAAATACTTAAAGATTATAAAAACAAATCAAATAAGGAATTGTCGGATGTGTTAGATTTCCTACAAGAAGATTTTGATAAGACTAAGGACTTACTTGTTAAGTTAACCTACCATTTAGATACAACAGAAAATAGTTATAATAAAATTTTAGAAGAATACAAGAAACGTTCAACACATAATGGATAATGTAAAACCAACAACAGACCAGTTTAGTCTTGACCTGACTCAAAATATTTTTTGGGGTGAGTGTATAAGTTCGGATGACCCTTTAATGTTAGGTCGAGTTAGAGTTGCACCATTAAACGAAAACTTTGGTCAGAGAGAAGGGTCAGCAAAAGACTTTGACCCGTTTGGGTCCCCAAATAAAAACGGCCCATGGTCAGATAAAGACCCATTTATATTTTTACCTTATTTACCTTTCTTCATTAATCAAATACCACAACCTAAAGAAAGGGTTATGTTATTTTATTTTGATAGAAGAAAAAGAAGTGGTAGAAATAAATTTTACATGATAGCCCCCTACTCATCCCCACTTACAATTGGTTTTGAGGATAGTAAGTCTTCAAGAACAAATTTAGATGACGGGTATTCAAATTCCAAACAAAGTTACCCAACCATAAAAGATAGTGACGGTAAATATAAGAATCCAGAACAAAATACAGGATTATTTTCCGAACCATTAGATATTTCAATTAATGGTAGGGATAGTGCCGATATGATACTTAAAAAAAATGAGGTATTATTAAGAGCGGGTAAACACCAACCATTTGAAAAGGGTCAAATACCAATAATTAATAATAAAAGAGCATTTTTACAACTTTCAAACTTTGATAAAAAAACGACTTTTGGTCCTGAAGAACAGTATGAAAGGGTAACCCAAAGAAAAGAACAGATTAAATTTATTATAGAATATTATTGCGTTACAACAAATAGTCAGTTTGACGTATTCACAGGAGGTGTAAATATATACCAAATACCTGAAGGGGATATTAAGTACGAATTACAAGTTGGTGTTTTTGATGTAGGTACGAACTATACGGGTGAGACCAATCTTATTTATAACAAACAGATAATAGGTAAAAATATTGATGAGTTTACTAGTATTATCAATCAAGTCATTATTGATTTTAAAGATAGACCAGAATCTTTAGTTTCGGTTTCTGATGGTCAACAATTTACTTATTATTATAGACCGGATTCTACAATACGATCAATAATTAGTGACTTCACGGGAATAATTGATGTTGTGTCGGTAACTAATATGACTAATTTAGTTTCTAAAGTTAGGGTATCTTCCGCAGATATTATCACAGGTTATGGTTTAGTGATAAACAAAAACTTAGATAAAAACTTACCTATCGATAAAATTACAGAAACGGTAAATCCAGCAACCACAGAAAAGATTAATAACACATCTGGTATAATTGGTGCTGATTCGTTGTATTTCATATCACACGAAACAAAAATAGACGGTAAAGAAAGGGTTGATATTGATAATACTGTTTACGGTATTGATGTGGATACGGTAATCAATAATATTGAACCAAATACGTCATCTATGGTTAGAGGAGATGAATTAATGGAGTTACTACAACTTATAGTGGAGTTTTTGGTTACTCACGATCACCCTTATCCTATGTTACCTCCAACGCCTATTTCTAAATCCTCACAAATTTCAACACAATCGGTGTTAGCTAAAATGCAAGAAGCATACGATAAAGTATTAAATAAAAAAATTCGAATTAATTAAGTATTTATAGATAAAGCAAAAAAATGTCTATTTATAAATCTTATTTCGATAAATCGAATACGTTAATCTATAATTCTTACACCA
>Ga0181344_1000167_pt1 | contig 27230 bp, 50 predicted proteins | sample Su13VDMLBDD_FD_130098 | JGI IMG/M metagenome (GOLD analysis project Ga0181344, IMG submission 130098) | Freshwater viral communities from Lake Michigan, USA - Su13.VD.MLB.D.D | ecosystem: Environmental > Aquatic > Freshwater > Lake | place: USA: Michigan | collected 2013-07-15
GTTAACTATGAAGAATTTCAAAAGAGATTTAGATTTTCTGATTTAGGTGATTATGCTGACCCCGACTTAAAAAGTGCAGATGATAAAGGTATCTACAAAATTCGTTATAGGTACGGACCCGATTCAGTTAGTGATAAGAGTAGGAATTTTTGTGTACAGATGGTTGCAGAAACCAAGTCAGGTATTGTTTATCGCAGAGAAGATATTGACGAGATGAGTTTAAGTGGTGTTAACGGACAATTCGCACCAAAAGGTAAAAGTACATATAGCATATTTCGTTTTAAAGGTGGTGTAAATTGCCATCATGCTTGGGAAAGAGTTACATATAGAAGAAAGTATCAAGAAGGTAAAGGACAAAAAGTATTGCCCTTAGAACCCAATGAAAAAGGAACAGATGTTCGTGATATGGATAATTACATAGATGTTCCAAATAGTACTGCAGATTCTAAAGGTGTACCCTTTGACCCACCAAATTGGCAAGAAGCAACAACCAAACCGATTGACATGCCCAATAAAGGAGGATTAAAAAAGTAATGTTATGCAAGCAAATGATGTAGTTTTATTAGTTACTAAAGAAGATATCTATAAGTTTACCCAAATCAAGGGTAATGTAGATGTTGACCACATAAGTCCTTTTGTTAAGGTAGCACAAGACATTGAAATTCAAACTGTATTAGGTACTGTGTTGTATCGTAAAATTTTAACCGATGTACAAAATAGTACTTTAGTAGGCAGTTATAGTACTCTAGTTTTTACTTATGTTCAACCTATGTTGATTCACTATGCTATGGCAGATTTTATGCAGTTCCATGGTTATGAAGTTAGTAATGCAGGAATCATCAGAAACAACCCCGAAAATACAGTAGTGCCTACAGGTGGTGAAATTGATACTCTTGTGAAGAGATACCGTAATATTGCAGAAACCTACAGAAGAAGATTGATAGATTGGATTACATTAAATGTGCAATTGTTTCCCGAATATACTGCATACCAAAATGGTGGAGAATACCCAAGTAGCAATCCAACTAATTACACAAATTGGAATTTATGAAGAAACAGATTTATAAGCCTAAAGACACTAATGTAGTTAAGCTGAAACAGTTTTATATGAAAGTAGTACAAAATGAAAGCAACACCAAAAACCAAAGTAATAGTTCACTATTTAAAAAGTGAACTAGTTGACCGTAAGAAATATCACTTTACTTTTAGTAAGGATGGTTTGTTAATAAACAATATACCATTGTTTGCAGGTAGTCCTATTGATGGTGATGCTGAAGCATTGCACATTGGAGTATGGAAAACTGAAAACGACATTGAATCACAATGGGTGTCAGATTTAGTGTATAAGATAATAGATGGACCATGTGTTATGTTGGAGGCAGAAGATGATTTTGTTGAAGTAAAATCAAGTAAGAAAAAAACTAAGTGAGAATTGCATCAGTCATATTGATTTTGTGTTTAACAAGTTGTAGTGCCAATTGGCATTTAAAACAGGCAATGAAAAAAGACCCTACACTTGTAAAACCGAAGATTGTAAAAGTGATTGATACTTTAATTGTTACGGACAGTTTTGTACACTTAGATACTTTTGTTGCTAAGGAATTAGATACTATAGTCCTTGATAATGATAAATCGCAAATTGTGATATACAAGATTCGTGATAGATTTATTGTTAAGACAAAAATTAAAAGTGATACAATTAGAGTTGTAAAAAATATTGAGATGCCATCAGTAATTGAGTACCATGAAAAAAAAAGTATATTGAATGAAATGTTGGTATGGCTATTTGTGGGTTGTTGGTTGATTGGAGTAATAATTTTGTACTATGCAAAAAAAATGGGAAACACCAAGTAGAGTAAGTCCAAAGGCAGGAAGCCAAAGGGGATGCTATTGTAAAGGCAAAAATACTTATGACAAAAAATGTTGTAATGGAACTTTGTGGGCACAGGGTGTTGGTAATATTACAAGAGTACCTAATTTTGCTATTATTGAATGGCAGTTAATTGGTAGTCAATGGCAAGATATAACAAACGATAATTGGAATACATAAAATGGGAACAAGTTTAACAGGTTTAACGCCGTCAACCACATATGATGCGTTAATTAAAATTGGTGATAATAGTAACTTGACTGCAAGTCTTAAGACCTTGTCAGATGGATTAGGTAATGATTTACCTATACAGGTTAGTACAACAGGAGTGAACTTTACTGGTACTGTTGCTGGTATTCCGTCAACCCCACCATCGGGTGTTGCGGGTGCAATTCAGTTCAGCAATGGAAGTGCGTTTGCAAGTGATGCCACAAACTTGTTTTGGGATAACACCAATAAAAGGTTGGGACTTGGTACAAATGCGCCAAATGAACAATTACAAGTAGTTGGAAAAATCGGTGCATCGACCTTACAAATAGACTCTCAAAACACTTTAGACAGAGGAAATGGGTTGCGATATAATTATGTAGGAGGTAGTCATATACTTAGATTTTTTACAAATAGTGGCACGGAACGATTGACAATTTTAAATGATGGTAGTACGGGAATAGGGACAGATACCCCAATTGCAAGAACTCACATAAAAGGCAGTGGCTCAACATCCGCCACAACATCGCTTTTGGTGCAGAATAGTGCGGGTACGCAAGCATTAAAAATTGCGGATGATGGAAGAGTTGATTTTAGCACATTTACTGTTTTTAATGCAAATATGACTACTTTGGGTTTTTTAATTACTCAAGGAGTTTTGACAGGTACTAGTTATTATATCGAACAAAGCGGCTCAACTTGCTTAGGTGCGGGTTCAGCAGCAGTGGCATCGGCAATTTTAGACATTCGTTCTACAACCCGTGGTTTCCTACCACCCCGAATGACAACAACCCAAATCAATGCCATTGCTTCACCCGCAGCGGGATTGGTTGTTTACGATTCCACAACTAACAAACTATGTTGCTACAATGGTAGCACTTGGAACGATTTATTCTAATTTTGTAAATATATGAAAGCAATACAAATCAATACAAGCGTAAACCTTACAAGCGGTTTATCAATCCCATCGGGTTCAATCGTAGTAATCGCAGAAGGTTACGCAGATGTAAAAAGTCAAACAAAGCCAAACCCTTCAACGGGTCAACCTGCGTACATTCCCGCCCAAATTGCAACCTTTGTTTTTGCAAGTGTTCAAGCATTGGCAGAAGGCAAAGCCCCGATTCAAGGGATTCAAGATTTTAACACCACTTTTTCAAACCTTGAATTATCGGTGGTAGCGTATGAAACAATCCCAGCGGAATCGTTGTTGGTGAATGCCGTGTACGATGCATTGGTAGCCATTTATGGTGCGGAGAATGTGGAACAAATAACCATTTAATCGTTTTGTAGGCAATGACCTCCGTCAAGAAAACCCCCAATGCGTTGCCCGTTTCGTTTGACCAATTTCGGAAGAACCCAATTGCTGCCGTTTCTTTTTGCATGTTGTTGGCTGTGTCTTATTTGTATATGGACCTTCGTTCAGGATATAAAGAACAGATTGACAAAGCAAACCAAAAGATTGAAGCATTGGATGTAAAAATTGACCGATTGACATATGCATTGAAAAAGTCAGATTCTTGTTTGGCAAGTGCAATGACTGAAATTCGTATAATGCAAACTATGAAAAAACTATGAAGAACCTTTTAATTGTATTTACGGCTATGTTTGTTACAGGTTATGTGTTTACTATGGCACACGCTACAACAAGTCCACAGATTGACCAAATAGATGAATTGCTATCTAGGGTATCAAAAAATGTAGAAAGTGCAGGAGAAGTTACCAAAATGGCTCAAAAGATGAATGCCGAGATGGTTGAATCAAAGGTTGCAGAAAAGGAAGCGTTAAAGAATGATGTAAAGAAGGCTGAAGCCAAGGCTACTAAGTATGCCAACACAATGATGATATTTGGAATTGATACTAGTATTGTAGACATTGACACTGTTAATTTGAACAATATGTTAAGATTAAACGGAATGTAATGGCAAACAAAGTAAAAAGTAACGCAGTTATATTTCGTGTTAAACTTAAGAAGAAGTTAGGAAGACATACGAAGCACATGAATAAACACAAATCAAGTAAACCATCAAAAGGACAGGGATGAAAAATTTCAAAACGAACACTACGGCAATTGTTGCTATCATGATTTTGGCGTTGAGTTATGCCATTTTATTTTCAATTATTTTTTGGGATTTTCCCACGGACCAAAAAGATATTTATTTTACGATTGCAGGAGGAGTGACATCTATTGTGACAATGGTTGTATCATTTTATTTTGGGGCAAGTAAAAATCAAAACGATGAAAATTAAGCAAGTAGCATTTAAGGCATTTAATCAAGAAGTTGTAAAAAAAACGCAAGTGTATTTGCACCACACGGCAGGTAATGGTAGTGGTGAGCAAACCTTCTTGTATTGGGATAAGGTTGCTAACAAGGTGGCAACTTGTGTTGCTATCAGTACAGATGGTACTATAGTACAAGGCTTCGGAAGTCAATTTTGGGCATTTCATTTAGGACTTGCATCAAAACATTTTGCCCAACATGGTTGCGGTTATTTAAATTTAGACAAAACATCAATTGGTGTTGAAATTTGCAATTATGGTCCAATCACTAAGAAGGCTGATAAGTTTTATAACTATGTTGGTGGAGAAATGAAAGCCGATGAAGTGACTGAACTTGCAACCCCATATAAAGGATATAAGTTATGGCATAAGTACACAGATGCACAGATTGAATCAGTAAAGGAGTTGTTGATTATGTGGAATGAAAAGTATGGTATTGATTTGACCTACAATGAAGATATTTGGACTGTAACTAAAAGAGCATTAAAAAATGAATCAGGTGTTTATACCCACAATTCGGTTCGTGCTGATAAGGCAGATGTGTACCCATGTCCTCGTTTGATTGAAATGTTAAAATCCTTGTAAGTCAGTAGTATGTAATAAAAAATATTTTATTGGTTTGTTGTATTTTAATTTTTAAATTCAAAATATTAATCGTATATTTACAAGGTTAATATATAAGAATCATGAAAAATACATTTCAAACAACTCAAGACCTAGTTGGTAAGTATATCAACAGGTATTTTTGGTCAGACATTGACCCTGTCGGAAAAATTGTTGCAGTAAAATCTAAAACTACAGTTGTAGTGCAAAAGGTTATTGCATCAGAAAACCTACAAAAAATGGATTTTGTCACAGGAGGTTTCTCCGCACATTGTGTAAACCAATGGAGACAATTTTACAAATTTACCGAATTAGATGAAACCTTTGAGGTTCGTTTAAGTAAGCAGTATTTAAAGCAATGTGGTATTGATGCCAAGCCACGCAAGTTTTACGATTATAACTTTTGATATGGATTTTCAATTAGATTATAGGTTAGCTCAAAAAATCATAGGTCGTATTGGTTACTTGGCAAAAGATGCACCATATGTTGTTAAATCGTTTGATATTAATAAATATGATGTGACGGTGTATATGGCAATGGATACTACTTTGATTGCAAAATTTGGAAGAAATGACAAATGGACTGTTAAGTTACATGCTGATATTGGTCATATACATTGTGTTCGTCAATTTAATAAACGAGATTTTCGTATTCGTGTAGTAATGTGGTCATGAATTCAGAAAATTTGTTAGAAATTCAAAGGTGTAGTGACCAAGAATTTGCAATGGTCACTGCACTTCAGAGGGGAGATTTTGTATTTTATGAACCTATGTTTGGTGATGGTACATTTGAGCCAGTTAGGTTTTTGTATTGGGAAAAGCAAAACGGAATTGTATGTATAGTTGCAGAAAATTGTACAAATAATGAAGTGTGGGGTTATGCGAAGCAATTTGCATTGATAAAACAAAGCAAAAAATTATGGTAAATATTTTGTTTTTTAAATTAAAAATACGAACTTTACAAGGTAATATATAAGATATGGAATTAAATAAGGATTTAGCCGTTGGCAACTACGAAACTTGGTGTTTTATGCAAGATTTGCACAATGTCATAGACTGTGTTGCAGTAGTAGAAAAATTAAATGCTATCAAGAAAAACAAGGAGGTTGCATTGATGAACATGGTGTACAATAGTATGGCTGACAGGGTTATTGATGACTTCACAGGACATGCACTTGGTAAGTCAATTCGTTCATTTATTTTGACGATGTTAGGTGTTATTGAATGGGAATTGGTGTACACGCATTTGTTGTACCATGTTGAATTAAAAAAATTAGAAAAAATTAGATATGATGAAATCGCAAGTTATGACAATGGATAAAGCACTCGGTGAGGTGTTTTTGTTGTCCAATGAAGAATTGTCTGTAAAGACAGGTATGAATTACAATACGATTGCTAGTTGGCGATTTAATTATCGGACTAATCGTATGAGTCACGAAAAAAAAATTGAAATTTTAACCCGTATGAATTATGAATTTAACGAACCAAGCAAATGGAAAAAATCAGTAAAGTAAAGAATGTGACAGGCAACGGAAGTTGGGAATCACAGTATGGTACATTGTACAAGTTTGAAGTTGTATTTGAAAACGGAGATGTTGGAGATTACAATAGTAAGATGCAAGAACAGACATCGTTTGTTATTGGTAAAGAAGCAACTTATGATATTACTAGTAAAGAATTTCAAGGTAGAACATTTTATAATGTGAAACCTGTAAAAAGTCAACAGTCTTATGGTGGATATGCTGGAAAACCTGCCGACCCCGAAAAAGATAAGAAAATTGCTAGAATGTCTGTATTGAAATGTGCTACGGATTTGGTAGTAAACAAACTGATTACTTTAGATAATTTGTTTGGATATGCCAAATTGATGGAGGCATTTGTAGAAAAAGGTATTGACCCTTTTAAAGAAATGTATGGTGCATCAGAACAAGCACAAATTGAAAATAACGACTTACCTTTTTAACGAAAATTTATGTTAAATATAAACGGACTGAAAACACCGCAACAGGTCAAGTATACTATTCTTGATGCTTTGTTAGATATGCAAACCATGGTAGATAATGGTGATGTGAATCCATTGGAAATGAAAATTTTGTTAGATGATTTTAAAAAGAAGATTGATGAACTTGATGAACAATTCAAGGAATCTGTATTCAATGAAGCAGAAAAGTATCACAAGCAAAATTATGGTGATTATTATGTTGAAGTAAAAAGTGGAAGTGGTCGTTATTATTATGACCATATCCCAGAAATCCAAAAATTAAGTGAACAGATAAAAGAGTTGCAAAAATTCGCACAGGACAGTTATAAGCAACAAACTAAGAGTTTAGTGATGTTAACTCAAGATGGTGAATTAATTTCCCCTGCAGTTTATGTACCAAGTAAATCGTATGTTGTTTTAAAAAGAAAGGGGGGATAATCCCCCCAATCGGACAATATATAAGAACGAGAGCAAAATTAAGGATAATATATGAAAGAACAAGAATTGCCCACCGAACAACATTATTTTGTTGTTTTCCCGACCTACCTGTTAGATGAACTTTCCGCAAAACGATGTGTTCTCGCAGGAGTGTTATTGAGTTTGTCAAGAAAAGAAGGTTATGCCTACATTGGAAATAAATCGTTGGCAAAAATTATGCGTTGTAGTGATGACATGATTCAAAAAGACCTTCAGTATCTAGACAGTCATGGTTACATCAGTAGACAAGTAATACGAAATGATAATGGGGAAATTGTAATGCGTAAGATATATCCCCTACCCTTGTTAATTAAAGGGGGTATAGTCAATTTTGGAGATACCCTATCTGAACAAATGGGGAATAGGTCTAGTAAAAAATTAGGCATAGATACTCATAAAGATATATCTATAAAAAATAATGTAATAGTATATACAGAAGAGTTTGATACTGTTTGGATTATGTATGGTAAAAAAGGTAACAAGATGAGTAGTTACAAATCATGGTTAAGATTAACAAGAGAAGAACACGGACAATGTGTTATACATATACCTAACTACATTGAAAATCATAAGATGCATGGTAAGAGTGATTACTTGCCACATTTAAGTACTTATTTGAATCAGAAGCGTTGGACTGATGAGTTGCCATATTCGTCTACAAAAAATCATGAAAAATTATCGCAAATCAAATGGAGTTAATGTATATTTACAAATTACAATATGAAATTTATAAAAGATTGTACTCTAGATGAGATTGGTGAATCGTTAACTAGAATTTGTATGTTGGCTGACATAGAGCCACCACAGTACCCAAAAATGGTTGCAGAATTTTTGCAAAAGCAGTTTTATCGTTTTGAAATATCAGTACTGTACGAAAGTTTTGATTTATGGATTGCAGGTAAAATAGATATTCGGAGATGTGCTACATTAAATGCTCAGTTTGTATCAAGTGTTGTAAATAGGTGTATCAAAGATGGTTTATTGAAACAGGTAACTATTTGGAGACCACCTGTCAAGAATAACTTTGTAATCAAGGAGGTTACTGATGAGGATAGACATCGTTCGTATAATACTATGATGAATGATTGGAGTAAGTATGAATTGAGTAATGGTGTGTTAAACATACCGTTGATGTTTGTTCAGATACAGTATGAATTTATTTTTAGAAATATTGACAAGATGAATTATAGCAATGCAGCAAGATTTGATATGATAACTGAACTACAAAAGTCCTATATTGAAGCAAGAAGATTGAGTAAGTTAAAAGAGAACAATGGTAGAATTAGTAATTTCATTTTGCAGTTAGATGATAAGTTGCCAAATGTAAATTGGAATCGTATTGCTTGTGTCGGTTTGCATTTTAGGGATGTATGCAAAAAAAAACTTGAAAATATTTCGTAATTAATTTTGTATTTTAAAATTAAAATACGAACTTTACTAAACCAAACAATAAGGATATGAAAACAACGAAAATTATGGACCACACGAATTACATGAAGAAGGTTAAAACAATGTCTGTTGAAGAATTGCGTTATGTAATCAAGGATTGTAACGAAGCTATGCAATCCCTTCCGTGTAATATTAATAATGGTTATTACGCTGATGAAGTACATTATTGTTCTATGGAACTAGTAAGAAGAAAAAAACAATAAACTAAATATATGAACAAAAGTCAAAAAAACCACTATTTGCAAGTTGATGATGATGGAACTGTCACCTACATGCTTGATGAAACTTCTCAATTCGTTCAAGACCTCAAGAAATTTCAAGAAGGTCAAGATGGATTGTTATTTAATGGAAAACCAATGCCGTCAGCTTATTGGAATTTAATTTGTAGTATTCGTGATGTATCATGGTATTTGAAAGGCATGAAACCAACTCGTAGTTGGAAGATAACGCCTGTAAAAAAATACTTTGGATTTCGTGGACATGACAATAAGATTTTCTTAGATTATTTACAAGCAATTCAACAAGAACTAGTCAATAAAAAACAAGAAGATGGAGCAAATTAAAGCAATGGTACATGGTATGTTGACAACAACATCTAGTACAAGAGATTGTGATTATCGGTTGTATATGGAAATTCTTTTTAAGTACAATAGTGATGGTATTTCAGCATTGACTTTAATGCGTCAGATGAAAAGTGGTGTACTTCCATCGTTTGAATCAGTTAGTCGTGCAAGAAGACAACTGCAACAACATTTTGTAGAATTGCGTGGAGAAAAATGGGAAAAACGCCAAGGTATTTTGCAAGACATAAAAAAACAGGAATTGGGTTATGAATCAGTTGAATTGTTTAAGCCATGAAATTTGAAACATTAGATAAAATAAAGGCGTGGGAACGCCAAAAGGCAATGTACTTAATTCAGATTGCTGAAGATTTAGGTATTGACATTGATGGGTATGGAGAAGTTGGAGTGAATCCAAATTCAGGTTATACTTATTTGTGGCTTGAAGATTATGAGTTTGTGTTATATATGGAAATCAATTGTGATTTGAAGCGTAAAGATGTATATGTAATGTGGACTAATATGCAAAATGGAGATGAAGTGGAAGAAAGGTTATCCAAGTTTGATGACCTAGATGACATTTATAAATGGTGTAAAGCATTAAGACAACAAGTAGATAATGAATAAATGAGCAATCACCATGAAAGCAAATTGCAAATATCTTGTGTTAATTGGTTTCGCTATATGTACCCCCAATATGGTAAATTGTTATTTGCCGTACCCAATGGTGGACTGCGTAGTGTATCTACTGCCAAAATATTAAAAGCAGAAGGAGTTGTAGCAGGTGTATCAGACCTGTTATTCATGGTAGCCAGAAAAGGCTACCATGGTTTGTGTATTGAAGTTAAGATTCACCCGAATAAACAAACTGACAGTCAAATGGCGTGGCAAAAATTAGTTGAAAAACAAGGCTATCAGTATAAGGTTGTTTACAATTTTGAAGATTTTCAAAACGAAATGTATGTATATTTGGAAGAAAATGTTTAGATTTACAAAGTAAAAAGTTGATAACGCTTGAAAATTTTGCAGTTCGTCATGAAGAATGGATTAAAATATGTTTGTACTTCGGTGCAGACATGGAAAGGTCATGTGAAATAGTTCAACAGATGTATCTAAAAATTGGAGAAATGTATGTAAAAAATGGCAATTTGGACAGGATGACTAATTATGATGGAAATATTAATACAGTCTATGTTTTCAAAGTGTTGCATAGTTTGTTTATTGATAACGCAAAACAAAAACGGACAGTTGTAGTTGATGGCTTAATAGCAGAAACGGATTATAATGATGTTGTTGATAATTACCATGAATTAATGATGGTGAAAATTCAGGAATCTATGAATAGAATGTCGGAGTACGACAAAATGTTGATTGAATTGTATTTCGTTCACAACAAAAGTATTCGTGAAATTAGTAAACAGACAGGAATCGGAGTACACAGTATATTTAACAGTATAAAAAATGCAAAACAGAAAATCAAAAAAGAGTGTGGAATTGACTACCGAAACTACACAGATGAATCAAACCAAAGTCAAGCCGTCTATTGGTCTAGGAGATACGGTGCAGAAGATAACCAAGAAGACTGGTATTGAAGCCGTTGTCAAATGGATTGCAGGAGAAGATTGTGGTTGTGAAGAAAGAAAAGAAAAGTTAAACAAGTTGTTTCGCTATGTTGAACCTTTGTGTTTGACACAAGAAGAATATGATTATTTGACAAAATTTCGGGAGACTAACACAAGTACCTTAAGTAAAGAGGAGTTAGATGCTATCAGTACAATGTGGAATCGTGTATTTAAAACTCGCAAGTTTTATAGACCATGTACTTGTAACCCAAAAGAATGGCAGAAATTAATTAATGAGTTGATGATTGTATGGAAAGAGTATTAAAAAATGTTACTGTAGCAAAAAGTTACTCTGTGTTTCAATGGGTATGGAGAGTATGGGCAGAAGGCATAATAGTAGCAGAATTTAATTCTAAAGAAGAAGCAGAAGAGTACGCAAACAAACTACGAAATGGAGAATAAGACAATATTGATGTCAATTAATGACATTAAAGAAAATGAGAATAATCCTAGGACAATAACCCAAGGAAAATTCCGAAAATTGGTGAACAGTATCAAAAGTTTCCCGAAGATGATTCAATACAGACCCCTAATTGTAAACAAGGAGGGTATTGTATTGGGTGGAAATATGAGATTAAAGGCATTGAAAGAATGTGGTTTTACTGAAATACCTGTAATAGTTGCTGACGATTTTACTGAACAAGAGGAATTGGAATTTATCGTTAAAGATAATTTGCCATACGGAGAATGGGATTTAGATGCGTTGGCAAATATGTATGATATTGATGTATTAAGGGAATGGGGTTTTAGTGCTGCGGATTTGGCTTTTACGGAAATCATTGAAGAAGAAGATGAGAGTCAATGGGATGCAGACCCAATTTACCCCTTAGCTCCAAGAATTAGTGAGAAGCATGACTATGTGATGATTGTTTGTGATAATGCAATTAATTACAACAATCTGTTAATGAAGTTAGATATGGAGTACAACAAGGATTACAAATGTGACAGAGTTGGTATGGGTAGAGTAATTACATATGAAGATTTTATAAAAAGAATAGATGCAGGAAATAGTAAAAGTGGTGATAATGAGCCACAAGAGACCGACAAAAGTAGATACAAGAAAAGTAGTAAGTAATGCTATTATAAGTGTATCGGAATCAGAAGCCAGTGATTATGCAAAATACAATCCACATAGTGAGTTGTTAGTGCATCCCGATGATGTAATTGGGTTGACTGCAAAAATGAAATGGTTGCACAAAAATTTGGGCAATTGTATTTTAATGGATGATGATTTGAATGCAATGAATAGAACTTATGTGGACAAACAGTTTGATGAAAAACAAAAAGTAGAAGACCCCGATTTGGCATATGAACTGATACAAAGTACTGCATATGTTGCACAACAGATGGGGTGTATGATGTTTGGTTTTAATAACTCGGCTAGACCCGTAGAATATGATGCAAACAAGCCATATTACATGACAGGTTTTGCTATTGGAGGTAGTCTAGGATATTTTGAAAATTTCCCTATGGATAAAATGGATGATGGAGTCATCAGTTGTCAAGATTATTTTACTACAGGAATTGCTGCATATTATGGTAGGCGAATCTTGATAAATCGGAGGTATGCCTTTACTAGTAAAGAGAATACTTTTCAATCTCTTGGAGGACTAGCAGAATTTAGGAATACCGATAGTGAAAAGAGTGATTATTATTTATTGAAGCAGTATTTCGGTAAAGCAGTTGAAAGAAAAAAATCTAGCAATTTGAGAAAATTGCAAAACAAGTACGAAAGAATTTTAAGGATACCATATTGATATGAAAGAGTTTTATTTAAAGTGTTTGACCAAAGGGAACGATGTTCACAAAAACGGTTGGAATAGTAGAGAATTAGCAATCAAGAGATACATGGAATGTGGCAGATTAATTAGATTGTTAACTAAAGCAGAAAAGATTTATGATTATGGATGTGGAACTGCAAATTTGAATCAGTTTGTAGTTGATATGAATTACATAGGATTGGATGAATTGCCAGAAATGGTTGATGCAGCTTACAAAATTTATCCCGATGTAGAAGTGTATTGTAATTCTCTTGAAAAATTTGATGTTGGTGTATATGGAAAAATGTCAGTTGGAGTAGCCAATGGAATCTATATGGTAGGACCCAATGAAACAAGACAAGATGTATTTAACAGGACCATTGATAATTGTGTATTGTTAGCAAATCGTCACTACTTTGGATTTATGTTTAACAGTAAGCATAATATGGTTGATTACCATGAAGACCATCATGTGTATTACGATTTAGGCAAATTGTTAGCGGAGTTAAAAAAAGTAGGATTGAAAGTGAGTTTGTTCTTGTTTGAAGACCATGAGTTTTTCTTGTATTGTAGAAAATAATATTTGTATTTTAAAATTAAAATGCGTATCTTTACAAGATGGACAGTAAGAACAAATATAAAATGACAACGAAATCAGGACTTGATTTTTATGTTGTCGCATCTGCCTTTCAAAAGGCAGTTCGTAGGTGTGATGTACAACAAGCTATGTATTGGGGTACGGAATTATATATCAGTGGTTATGATGAATACGCTTGGTCAAGAATTATTATTATGGTTTCGGAGGATATTGGTATTGCCGAACCAAACATGCCAGCTCAAATTCATTCTTTGTATGAATTCTACAGTATGTTGAAGAAGAAAAAAAATAAACATATACCCGAAAGATTGCAATTTATACATGCCATCAATTTGATTGCTCGTTCTCGCAAATCTCGTTTGGTTGATAATTATCTAGGTATGTATTTTGATAAACGCAATGTTCACGGACAACCCGAAATTCCCGACTATGTTTATGATATGCATACTATGAAGGGCAAAATTCTTAAGCGTGGTAATGACCACTTTTTTGAGCATTCGGCTTTGATTAATAATTGTCCCGAATCATTGCAAGAAGAAGAATATGCATTGCGTGACCATATGCAAAAGGTTTGGAGTAAGGATGATTACAGACCTTCCGAAAATGATGATGCTCAAACCCAATTACCTATATGAACATTTTTGTATTAAATGATAATCCGACAATTGCTGCTAAAGAACATTGTGACCAACATGTAGTCAAGATGCCATTGGAAACTGCACAAATGTTGTCAACGGTTTTGCATCAGTATGGTATTAATGGTTTATATAAGCCTTGTTTTCAAAAACACCCTTGTACTATTTGGACAGGGGTTAATCGTTCTAATTTTAGATGGCTATGTAAACTAGGATTGGAATTGTGTGCAGAGTACACCCGTAGATATGGGAAAATTCATAAATCGCAAACAATTATAGAACAAGCATACCAATTTGTTGATTTGTTGCCTACAGGTAAGTTAACTCCTTTTGCTTTGGCTATGCCGATTCAATACAAGTATAGTAAAAGTGCAGTGGTTAGTTATAGATGTTACTATGTAGGCGAAAAGAAAAAATTTGCCACTTATAAAGTCAAAGAACCTAGGTGGTATAAGTATGGAGATGTATTTCACAATGTACAGACATGATATCAGTAATTAAGTAGATTAATATGAAAAAGATACTAGTAGTAATTGCACATCCCGATGATGAAATTCTTGGATGTGGTGGATTTTTAAAAAAAAAGGCAGCAGAAAATGTTGAGTGTCATGTATTGTACATGAACAATGGAAACTTAAGAGCAGGATATGACAGAAGTGTTATAAAGGACCAAATTTTTAAGGTTGCAGATTTGTTAGGTTTTACTCCGCACATTGAAAAATTTTATAATTGTGATTTTGATATGTACCCCCAATCTTTGTTGGCAGAAACTATTAGTGCATATGTAAAAAGATTGCAACCCGATACTGTTATGACCCATATTGGTAATGATTTGCATCAAGACCATTTGTTGGTGTACTCAGCAACAATGATTGCAGTTAGATATATGCCTAATAGTCCTGTTAAAAATGTATTGACCTTTCCGACTATCAGTAGTAGTGAAATCAATCCTAGTTTTGATTTTAGAGCAGATGCTATTATAGACATCAGTGACTATGTTAATGACAAGATTCAGGCTATGGCATTTTATGAATATGAGCAAAATGCTTTTCAAGAATTAAGAGGAACGGAAGGAATTAAAGGATGGGGAAGATTTTATGGTATGCAAATATCTGTACCCTACGCAGAAGGTTTTAGAGTTGAAAGGATGGTACTATGACAAACAATAAACAACAAACTGCAATGATTTCGCAACCTAGGTATATGCCTAGTATGACATATATGATGAGAATTGCTATGGTTGATACCTATGTATGTTATGATAATGTACAAAGAGTACCAAGATTTGTAGAAAACAGGCAAAGATTGATGAATCCAAGCGGAGGAACTATATGGGCAAGTGTATCTATTTGTAGTAGTTCTAGAACATTGATTAACCAAAGTGTCATTTGTAGTACTAAAGATTTTGAAAAGCATCGTGAAACTGTTAGGCATTTCTATATGAGTTACCCGTTTTACAATCAAGAAATCGTAGATGGGTATTTTGATACTCTTTTGTGTAGTACCAATATGGCTGAAAGCTTCTTGGCAGGGATAGAATACTTGATGGACTTGTTGCAGATAAAAAGTAAAGTGTGGTTGTCATCTATGTTAGAATATGAAAAGACTTATGGTGCTTATGAATTGATGAGCATATGTAAATCAATCAATGCAAATGTTTATGTAACAGGTGTTAATGGTAGTAAATATGGTATGACCAATGAATTAGCTGATACCTTTGATGTTAGAGTAATAGAACATGATGATGTAATAGAACCACAAGTATCATTCTTTCATCACTTGTTTTTACAAGGTGTGGACCATTGGAAAATAGAAGCAGACAAAATGCACAAATTGTACATCTAAAAAAAAGAGCATGACAGATAAGCAAAGAAAGAAGAGTATAGAAACTAGACAGAAGCAATCTGAACAACAAAAAGATGAGTTTCTAACTGCCTATGAAAAACTAGCAAATAACATTAGTGTTGCTTGTAAACAAGTTGGAATTGGTAGAAGTACTTTTTATAGTTGGATTGACAATGATGTAGAATTTGCTAATAGTATTCGCAATTTGGATGAAGCCATGTTGGATTTCGCAGAATACGCTTTAGTCAATCAGATTAAAGAAGGAAATACAACTGCAATCATATTTTATCTAAAGAGTAAAGGTAAGAAGCGTGGATACACAGAAAAGTTGGAATTGGGAACAGGTGAAGACAATAGAATTCGTATTGAAATCGTAGATGCAAGTTCTTAAAACCAATGTAGTATTTCGTCATTTGCAAAATAGCAATAAAAAAATTGTTGTTGAGCAGGGTGGTACCCGTAGTGGAAAAACCTACAACATTTTAATGTGGTTGATTTTTGATTATTGTCAGAACAATAAAGGTAAAATTATAAGTATAGTTCGTAAAACATTTCCTGCAGTTAGGGCATCAGTAATGAGAGATTTGTTTGAAATCTTGGAGAATGCAAATTTGTATGATGAAACGAACCACAATAAAAGTCAATTTGAATATTACTTGTTTGGTAATATTATAGAATTTATGTCGGTAGACCAACCGCAAAAGGTTCGTGGTCGTAAAAGGAATATCTTGTTTGTTAATGAAGCAAATGAATTAGACCTAGAGGATTGGAGACAATTGTTGTTAAGAACAACTGAAAAGGTAATTATTGATTACAACCCCTCAGAGGAATTTCATTGGATATATGATGAAGTACTAGTCAGGAATGATGTGGAGTTCCACCAAACTACTTACAAAGACAATCCGTTTTTAGGTCAGGTAGTAATTGATGAAATTGAAAGATTAAAAATTCTTGATGAAAATTATTGGAGAGTTTACGGATTAGGAGAAAGAGGACAAAATAGGGCAACTGTATTTAATTTTATAGTTGGTGATGTTCCCGAAACTGCCAAGTTAAAAGCATACGGATTAGATTTTGGATTTAGTGCAGACCCTACAAGCTTAGTTGCTTTTTACCATGATGGTGATACTATCTATTTTGATGAATTGATATACCAAACAGGTATGACAAATATTGATATTGGTAATGTAATCAAAGGACTTGGTATAGATAGACGAGATGTAATATGGGGTGATAGTGCAGAACCTAAAAGTATCCATGAATTGTATCAATTTGGTTACAATGTTAAAGGCACTTACAAAGGAGCTGATAGTATCAATGTAGGAATAGATATGATGAGAAGGCATACGATTACATTGACAAAGCGTAGCATCAATTTGATTAAGGAGTTTCGTAACTACAAGTACATTGAAGACAAGATGGGTCGTATGACCAATAAACCTGTAGATGCTTTTAACCATGGTATTGATGCTTGTAGATATGCAGTCTATAACACGATGGCTAGACCCAATATTGGTAAGTACTCAATTCGCTAGTCTGTCATATGTCAGTAATCTTTTTTTTTATGATAAATATATTTTGTATTTAAAATTTACAATCGTATATTTACTAGACCAAAAAAATATAAACATGAAAATTTATTCTTTAAGATTAAGCGAAGATGGTACACATCAAGAAGTGTACACCAACATTAAGGCAATGTTCAGTGGTATTCAACGGACAGGCTACGAACCCGAAACTTTGACACTTGTTGACTATGATGAACATGATTTAAACAAGTATAGTTTTCAGGACATCAAGTATAGTTATGCAAACTTGGCTAAAGCCATCAAGCATTCAAGTAAAAACGGTAGATACTATGCAAGAGTAACTGTCTATTGTTCCAATAATAATTGTATTGAAATTCAAGAACACCAAATTGTAACAAATAATATATAAGATATGAGCAAGTTAATGTATGATGTCATCAGTCCCGATGGCTTTCCGATTAGTCACGAAGGTTGGTATGACACCCTTGAAGAAGCCCAAATTGAATTAGAAAACTTTGTTGCAAAATTTGTTAGACAAGGTCATTACTCAAGTGTAAATCATGGCAGAATTGCTATTGAAGATATCAAGTTTTATTGTAACATAGTTTTAGTTGATGTAATTACAGGAGATACTCAAGATGCAGAATAAGATAATTTCAGTTACATCTAGATGTGGTGAGCAGATATTGGTTGGAGTAGAATCTATCATTCAAGTATATGCTATTGAAGTAGGTGGTATGGGTAAACCAATAGAATTGTGTACTAAAATTGAAAGTCGTGGAGCTATGGTAACAACTTGTTTGGTTACCGAATCAGTTGAGGACATATGGAAAATGGTTAATCAAGTTAGTCAGTAGTCAGTCATATAATATTTTTTTAAGATAATTATTTTGTATTTTAAAACTAAATAACGAAATTTACTAGACCAAAATATAAGAACATGATAAATGAAAAAAATCTCGGATTAAGTGCAATACTACCTGCTGGTAGTTATTACATTGGTGACTTGTGCTATGTTTTCTCTGACGAAATGTGGGACAAATGGTTAAACGAATCTGCAGTCTACGATGTAGATGGTCAGGTCAAAATGTATGAAGATGGATTCTATGATGTCCATGGTTTCAAAGTTGGTTGGCATGGTACGGCTCATGGTGATGGTAGTTACCCTGCTGATGCTTATGGCAACATTAGTAAAACATGCAATGTATTCGTAGATAGTGGCACTATTGGTATTATACCTACACATCTTGTTTGTTCACTATTTGAAGGTAATGTGGACATGGTTACGGATATGTTTGCAGGTAAACTAGGTATTGTACATCGGTTTGACCATGATTTCATTGTAGAATTAAGCGAAAATTCAAGATTCGGTCCTATTCGTGTAAGAACATCTGAAGACGATGGTGATTTTGATTGTGTAGATTATTGGGAGGAAATTTATGACTAAGGAAAACAAATGGTTTTTAGGTGAAGTCAAAGTAACCTACAATCGTACGACTAATGACACAAAAAGTCAGCTTACAAATAGTACAGTTGCTGCTGCATTTTTTAGAACTATTATTGATGCCGATATTATTGAACATCATGAAGAAATGTGGGTAGCATATTTAAATCGAGCAAATCGTGTTATCGGATTTATGTTACTCAGTAGTGGTGGTATTGCAGGTACTGTATGTGATTCTCGCATTTTGTTTCAAGGTGCTTTGTTATGCAATGCCCAATCTATGATATTGATGCACAATCATCCAAGTGGACAAGCAAAACCAAGTGATGAAGATATCAAGTTAACAAGGTCAGTTAAGGAGGCAGGTAAAATTATGGACATAAATTTAACAGACCATTTGATTTTGACTTATGACAGTCACTACAGTTTTGCAGATGACGGACAACTATAATCTAATATGTCAAATGGTGTAACCGTTTTTCATGTTTGGTGTAAAAGGAGGGGCAATGCCCCTTTTTTTATGAATTGGAACAAAGTTGATTTTTTAAGTATTATTAATATGAACAAGAGCATAATTGTACCGACTAGTTTAAAAGATATCCCTTGGTATCAGTATTTGGAATTTGAACAATTGTCAGAAGAGTTATCGGATAACGATAGAGCCATACAGACGATTAGTATTTTTTGTGGACTAAATACAAATGAAGTAAAACAAATGCCTATCAAAGTATTGGAATCTGCTTTGATTAAGATTCAAGAAGCATTACGCATAGAAGAAAAATGGGAAATGAAGTTTGAGTTAAATGGTGTAAAGTATGGTTTTGTTCCCAAGTTGGATAGCATCAGTACTGCAGAATTCATAGATATTGATAATTATCTTAAAGAGCGTAGAGATATGCCTAAATTAATGTCGGTGTTATACAGACCAATAGTTGAAGAAGATAAAAAAGGTCGTTATCAAGTTGAACCCTATAACGGTACTCTTGTGGATGATTTTAATGAATTAAGTATGCATCATGTAAAACACGCACAGGTTTTTTTTTGCAATTTAGGAATAGACTTATTGAGTTATATTCGGAAGTGTTTAAAGGGGGAGAATCTGAAAACATCGGACTTGGCAGTGCAGGAATTAGTGCGTTCAGTAAAAAATGGGGATGGTACGGAATGGTTTATGGATTATGTGGAGGAGACATACTCAAGCTTGATGATGTGGTACGGACACCTATACACAAAGCCTTATTGTGGCAGTCTTACTTGTTAGATTTGAATGAAGTGCAGAAACAAGAAATGAATAAAGGCAGACACCCTAAAAGATAAATAAGCAATGGAAAGTAATAAGAATCACATCGGTACAGTTATCAAGTTTTGTAACGATATAGCCGATGATATGAATGCTCGGTACAGTCATGGCAATATAACCGAAATGAATTTTCGTAGTATGTTGGTTTATCCCTATGTTCATGCAAATATTGGTGCAGTTTCTATAGGAGATAGTGTCACATTGATGCAGGTTAATTTGATGGTATGTGATAGAGTGAATATGATAACTACGGAAAATGAAGGTTTAAATGAAGGTGATTTGTATTCTCAGGTAGGTTATACTGAAAACAACAATTACGCAATGGTATTGCAACAGTTGTATGGTGATTTTGCTATAGCATTAAAAAAGTATGAGATGCAGTATTACAATGTATTGAGTGTAACTAGACCTGTTTCAATGACTCCTTTTGAAGAATCATATGATGATGTAGTTGCAGGTTACACAATTACTTTGCAGTTAACTTTGATGAACCCAATTGTAACAGATGGATATTGTTAATTATGGAAATGACTAAGACTAAACAAACATTGTTGAAAGTTGCAGAAACTTGGGCAAGTCAGATGAAATTAAATTTACAAGCTAAGGTTAAGAGAACTACTGTTAGAGCAGAATGGCAAAATGGTAAGCCAAAAAATGTGACTTACAAAAGTATTCGTGCAAATCATGTAGCGACAGGGAATCTAGTCAATAGCATAGAAGTTATTGAAAAAAAGAAAACCTATGCAGTTTCAATGTTATGGTATGGAGAAGTCATTGATAAAGGTAGAGCTAAAGGTAAAGGCATACCTGTAGATGTGATGAAATCATGGACTGATACAAGACAGATTAGACCAAGAAATTTAAAAAATGGTCAGTTCATTAAGAATACTGCTAACAATAGAAATGCAATGGCATTTTGTATGAATAGAAAAATCAAGTATTTTGGTATAGAAGCGTACCCGTTTATTGAAAAGAGTAAAGAAATAGCAATGCAAGTGCATCAACAGGAGGTCAAAGAAAATGTTGGTAAAGACATTAAAGGTTTTGTATTTCGTTTAATGAAGAGTAAAGTTCCAAAAAATAATAAGAAATAGTATGGCATTGTCTTTTAATGTTCAACCAACTAGTATCAAAGGTGCGTTGAGTAGTATGATTTACCAAGCATATGATACAGATTATGCAAACGCAGGATTTTATTATGAATTTAGTGTGTATGTATGGAATGGTACGACAAGTTTACCTGCCACCCCGAAATATGTGATACAAAGGTTTCCCGATGTTTACGGTAGTTATCGTGCTTGGATTGATGTTAGCAAATTAGTGACACAGTATATTGATGATATTAGTCTTGTAGTTGGTACTGCCCTTCCAACTATTTTAGGTAGTGCAGTATATGTTGCAGTTAAAGCACAAGGAAAATGGACAAGTGGGAGTGGTACTGCAGTAACTAGTAATGTGATACTTGCTACAAAAGGATATGAGTACACTCTAGATGGTTTTAATCAAAGTGCAACTACTTGGGTGCTATCAGATAGAACTACAGTTTGGATGACAACAGAGACACAATATGACTATTTGTGGTATGATGCAAGTAAAGTCACTAGCATCAGTTTAAATGGTAGCATACCTGTTTCGGTTAGTGTTAGTACAAATAGCAATTCATACATCAAAGGAATAGAATTGAAGCAACTACTGACTGCAAATAGTTTGTGGGGTGTTGATACGACATTGGCTTTTACTAGTTCAACAGGTACGAAAACTGTAAGTATCAAGTTTGATTGTGTAAACAAATATGGATGTGTAACTATGTTGTTTAAAAACAGGTATGGTGTATATGAAGGATTGTCAATGAATGGTGTTTCCAAGGTCAATGTGCAAACTAGTAAAGAGCAATATCAAAAGGCAGTTTATGATTCTGCAACATTGAATACGCAATGGAGTTATGGTGTATCTACAAAAAATTTGTACAACATTCAAGGTGTTTCTAGACAAGTAGTTAATACGAATTGGATAGATGAAAGCTATGTTGATTATGTTCAACAGATATTGTTAAGTTCACAATGTTTTGTGTATTTTGATGGTAAATTAATTGGTTGTCAAATTATAGATAGTGCAATGGAAAAGAAGCGTAAGACCAATGATAAGTTAATTAGTTACACTTTGGTGGTGGAATATGCACAACCGTTAATTAATAGCATTGTTAGATAATGTATTTTAGATTAGAAATAGATGGTAAAGTAGTTGATTTGTATAAAGATGAATCAATTCAGTTGACAAGACAGTTAAAAGACTATAGCAAAATTGATAGTGTTTTTACTGATTATTCGCAATCGTTTAATGTACCTGCTAGTGATACAAATAATGATGTGTTTCAAAGTTTTTTTGATGAAAATATATTGTTAGGGACATGGAATCAGAACAATGCTTTGCCGTCTAAAATATTTATTTATGGTTTGCCAGTATTTGATGGAGTTATTGAATTGCAACAAGTTCAGTTCAAAGATGGTTTGCCAACTGATTACACGATTGTTTTCTACGGACAGGGAAAATCATTGATGAATATTTTTGATACCCAAACATTAGCCGACATTGATTGGAGTGCTTATAACCATACCATAGATAATGCAACGGTTCAGTCTAGTTGGTCGGGTGGTTTATTAAGCGGAGATGTGATATGGGATATTAAAGATTATGGAAAAGGATTGATATGGTGTAATAATGCATCCTTGCAAAACAATATTGCAAAACAAAATGGTGTAAGTTATGAAGATTTGAGACCTAGTATCAAATTGAAAACAATGGTGAATCATTTGTTTACGATTAATAATTTGACATTAGGTGGAACTTTGTTTAGTCGGTCAGAGTTTGATAATTTGTTTGTTACGCCAATGGCAACTGCAGATAAAGTGATTACAGAAAATGATAAAAATTATGGTAATTTCCTTGCAGAAACAGTAACTCCTGTAGGGTTGACATCTGCCGTTAGTACAAATGCTACTTATTTACCATTGCCTATGGGTAGTTCAGTGATTAGTGGTAATGGTAGTGGTGCTTATAACGCAAGTACCAAGGAATATACAATCCCTATTAATGGAGATTATACTTTTTATGTAGAACCTACTGTTAGTGGAGCAGGACCTACGGGATTATTGGCTTTGAAACTTCTTGTAAACAACAAGATTTATTGGTTTCAGCAATTAGGTGAAACTAATTGGAATGATTATGGTCCATGGCGTATTGATTGTAAACGGTTGACTAAAGGTGCAGTTGTAAAATTGGTTTATAAAGTCACAAGTGCCATGAATATTAGTGGTCAATTTGGTTGTACATTTTCACCGTGGAACATTACTCCTGCCGTTGTTATGAAAAAAGTAATGCCAGACATCAAGTGTAATGAATTTATTGACAATGTGTTAAAGATGTATAATGCAGTAATTATACCTGTTGGCGTTAATGCATATGAAATTCATAATTTACAGGATTGGTATGCTACAGGGGTGAATATAGAATACACCCACTACATTGATTTTAAAAGGCACACGCATAAAAAAGTTCCAATCCCAAGGCAGATTGATATGAAACATGAAGAAGTTGAAACAATGCCTAACAATTATTTTAGAACATTGTATGGGAGAGATTTCGGTAGTATCAATTTCAAACCACAAATTGATTTTGCAGCAGAAGAATTAACTATTGAAAGTAAATTTAATGTCAATGTACCTGCCTTTATGAATGCAGTTAATGGTGTTGGTCAAACTATAGGCACTACAGATATTGAAATTATGTGTTTATTTGGTGATGATGCTAAAGCAATTCAAGAAAAATTATGTTTGTTTTATTTTAATGGTATGAGTTCAACATTGGTGAATCAATGGTATTTAGGAACTACTTTGCAAACGCAGTTTCCATTGAGTAGCAGTTTTAGTGGTTATACTAGTAATGATTATAGTGTATGTTTTGGACTAGAAGGAAACACTAAAGGAGATATGCCAAAAAAGACTGTGTATTTTCAATTTTGGAATGAATACATCAGTAGATTGTATAGTACTAGGTCTAGAGTAATTGTATTTGATGCGGTTATACCTGTTGGAGAATGGTTGACTATGAAATTAAATGATACCTATGTTGTTAGTGGCAATTACTACAAATTGCAAAATATCAAGTATGATATGTTGACACAAAGGGCAGTCATTGAATTTATGACATACCCGAACATAGGTAAAATAACAGTTACAAGTACCACAGGCAAGAAACCTGTATTCTCCTTTCCAACAAGTGGAAGTGATGGTATTACTTTTGTCACTGGTCAAGCCGTAGCACAGAAAATTGGAAATGCAGTATTTGATGGAACAGATTATGTAACTGATACAATTCCTGTTTTGAATAATAACACCGCAGTGGCAATTGAATTTAATAGTATTCGTGATAATTTTATAAGTGTTGTATCATTGAATAAAATGGTTGAGTCAATTGAATCACCTGTTAGTCAATTGTTTACACCGACTCCCGTTGTTTTTGCATTTAGTACAAGGGGTTATGAAGGCTATGAAAATTACTACTCGCCTGTAACTTATGGACAGGTGCAAATTGTTGAAGACGGTCAGTATCGTTTTAGGTCAAGTTTTGTAATGGACAATGCTGGTGGTCATAGTTTAGTTTTACAAATTAATGTAGATGGTAAGACTACTGAAGCATATGGTAAATTTGATGGAAATCATATAAACACTTTGGTTGTCCAAGGTAGTTGTACTATTGGAGCAGGTAGCTTAGTTGAAGTTTTAATAAGTACAGGAGATGGTGGTGTACATAACATAAATATAGAAAAAGCGACTTGGTCAATTGAAAAAATAATATGATAAACGAAATTATAAGATTGTGTAATACAAACGAATGGCTCAATGTTTCTGAAAATGTTGAAATAGCAAAAGGTAATTGTAAAACCGTTAATGGTTTCAATGATGTTAAACGAGTATATAGAAGGAGAATCATATCATGGCTGATAAAATTGAGTGGGAAGTAGACGCAAAAGTCAACACGGACCAAGCTGAAAAATCTTTAAATGGATTTGCAGGTAAGGTACAAAAAGGACTTGGAGGTGTCAATGAAAAAATTGGTGCAATGGGTGAAAAATTTGCATCATTGCCAGGACCTATTGGAGCATCTGCTAGTGCATTTATGGCTTTAGGAAAATCAGCAATGGCATTTGTAATGAATCCGATTGGTGCTATCATTAGTGCTATTGCTATTGTATTTATGGCAATGTATAATGCTATGCAGAAAACTGAAAAAGGTATGGATGCATTGACTGAATTGACTGCAGTATTTGGTGCATTTATTAAGCCATTGGTAAAAATATTGTCTGATTTAGCAGTAATACTTGTTGAAGGTTTAGCTAGTGCATTAGAATTTGTTGGAGAACTAATGGGTGTTAATGCAAGTGAGGCAAGGAATCTAGCACAAGAACTAGACAGATTAGAAGACCAAGAAAATTCGTTGGCTATTTCAAGAGCAAAACAAAACAAGGAGTTAGCACAGGCAAGAGAATTGTTATCAGATAGTAATGCTACATTGCAAGAAAGACGAAAAGCCTTAGAACAAGTTAGTAAATCTGAAGGCAATCTTGCAGCACAGGAATTAAAGCATCGTCAGGATACTTTAAATGCATTGAAAAGACAACAGCAAGAAGAAGGAGAAAACGAAGAAAATAAAAAAGCAATTGTTGATGCTACTGTTGCCGTTATTGATGCAGAAACAGAATTGGCTGCTAAAAGAAGATTGTTTAATAAAGAATCTAAAAAGTTGGATGATGAAGAGGAAGCAAGAAAAAAAGAAGAAGCTGCCGAAGCAAAAAAACGATTTGAAGATGCAGTTGAAAGACAGAAAAAATGGAATGAAGAAAGAAGGTCAGCAGAAGATAAGTTAAGAGATTTACGAAACAAGGTTGCCCTTGAAGATATTACTAATGAAGAAGAAAAAGCCAAGAAAACTGCAGAAATAGAAAGAGACAATGCTAAAAGGGAAATCGCTAGGAGTACGATGACCAAAAAAGAAAAAGCAGAAGCAAATAAGTTAATTGAAAAAGCATATCAACAAGAAATTGCAAATATTGAAGACGAATCAAGGAAAAAGAAAAAAGCCAAAGATGATGAAGACAAAAAAGACCAAGAAGCCAAAGACAAAGAAGCATTAGATAAAAAGACACAAGAAATTTCAGATGCCGCAGAAAGAGATAAGATTTTAAAGCAACAAACGATTACTGACGAACAGTTATTAGCCGATGAGTTATACAGGATTGAATTAAAAAAATTGGAAGACATCTTAGCTGCTAGAAAGGCGGCAGGTGTAACTACAATTGACCAAGAGAAGGCTATTGCTGATTTGACTATTAATAACAACAAGCGTGTAACAGAAAATCAGAAAAAGGTAGATGCCATAGGTAGAGAAGCATTAGCTTCAAAATTAGATGCTACAAAACAATTTTTTGCAGGAGTTCAAGCATTGGCAGGTGAAAATAGCAAAGCAGCAATTGCTGCCCAAATTGGTAGTGCAGTGATTGATACTTATGTTGCTGCAAACAAAGCGTTAGCATCAGCACCGCCACCTTTTAACTACATTGCTATGGCAGGTGTTATAATGAGTGGAGTAGCCAATGTCAAAAAGATTATTGAAGAATCCAAAAAAATAGGTGCAGAAACAGGTGGTTCAGATGGTGGATTAAGTGCTATCAATGTAGGACCAAGCATCAGTATTGCAGGAGGTCAAGCAGTTAATAGCAATACGCAACTTGCTGAAAATATTAATAATGCTATGAATAAACCTGCTCGTTCGTATGTAGTTGGCAGTGATGTTTCAAGTCAGCAAAGTTTGGATAGGAAGATTAATCAAAATGCAACACTTGGCAAATAGTAAGTATTATTTATGTAAATAATAAAGTATTTATTTGTTTTTTAAATTTAAAATATGTATCTTTACTAGGATAAAAAAATAGCAACATGGCAACGAAAAATGTAATACAAGTAAAATTAGCTCAATCGGAGGAACTAGAAAGACTGTACCGAAGATTTCAAAATAA
>Ga0181344_1000168_pt1 | contig 27205 bp, 37 predicted proteins | sample Su13VDMLBDD_FD_130098 | JGI IMG/M metagenome (GOLD analysis project Ga0181344, IMG submission 130098) | Freshwater viral communities from Lake Michigan, USA - Su13.VD.MLB.D.D | ecosystem: Environmental > Aquatic > Freshwater > Lake | place: USA: Michigan | collected 2013-07-15
CCCCGGCGAGAAGCCACAGGGGGCGATTCTTTTGAGAATTTGCCATGTGTGGTATAGTGACGACGAAATCCTTGAAGAGCGCGCCGTCTTCATTCACCCCGATTTCAGGGTCGCGAAGGGTGGTCGCGCTCGCAAGTTGTGCGAATTTGGCAAGAAGGTTGCGGATGAACTTGGAATACCGCTCACCATCGGCGTCATGTCCAGCCAGCGCACGGCAGGCAAAATCCGCATGTACGAGCGCATTTTTGGGCCGCCCTCTGGGGCATATTTCCTTTACGGAACCCGCACAGGCACTTGGAAACAGGCTGCCGAATAACTCTTGAGGTAGGCGATGGGCGGCGGCAAAGGCGGTTCGACAACAGTCAACAAGACGGAAATTCCGCCGGAAGTTTTGGCGCGGTACAATGCCGTCAACGCTCGGGCCGAAACCGTCGCCCAGCAACCCTACCAGCGTTACAGCAATGATCCCAACGCTTTTGTGGCTGGCCTGACGCCCACGCAAATGGCTGGCATTCAAAATGTTAACGCGATGGCCGGGGCTGCGCAGCCCTATTACGGGGCCGCCACCCAGCAACTCGGTCAGGCTCAACAGCAGGGTCAGGGCTATCTTGGCGCCGCTACGGGCCAGCTCGGGGCTGCGCAGCAGACGGGTCAGGCATTAGGCTCCACCGCCGGTGAACAATACGCTCAGGCCGCCAATGTCGCGGCCCCTTATTATCAGGCCGCCACAGCCAATCTTGGTGCGGGTCTGGGCCTTGCCGCCCCGCTAAATCTCGCCGCCGCCCAGTCGGCTTTTGGCGCTGCTGGAGCTGCCGCCCCTTATTATGGCGCGGCTACCCGTGGAACGCAGGCCGCAATTCGGGGGGCGCAGCCATATCAAACGGCTGCCACGCAGGCGGCTTTGGCCGGTTCTCAGGCCGTTTCTCCGGGGCAGCTTCAAACCGTTCAGTTCCTGAATCCCTATACACAGAATGTCGTTGCGGCTACGCAGGCCGCCTTGGGCCAGCAATTTGGGCAGCAGCAGGCTCAACAGCAGGCCGAAGCTATTCGTGCCGGGGCATTTGGCGGTGACCGTTCCGGGCTGCAACGTGCGCAGCTTCGCGGGCAACAGGCCCTTGCTGAATCGCAAGCCATTGCCCCGCTATACCAGCAGGCCTATCAGAATGCCTTGCAGACTGCTCAACAGCAGCAGGGTGTTAATTTAAGCGCAGAGCAAGCCAATCGCGCCGCTCTCCAAGGGCTTTCTCCCCAGCTCGCCGCCCTTGGGCAGCAGGGGTATGGCCAGCAACTTGGCGCCGCCCAGCAGATGGCTGGCTTGGGGCAGGCTTTGTATGGGCAGGGCATGACCGGCGCCCAGACTTTGTCTCAACTTGGGCAGGCTGGTTTTGGCCAACAATTGTCGGCGGCGCAACAGGCTGCGGCTCTTGGTCAGGGGCTCTATGGACAGGCGCTGGGCCTTGGTCAGGCCATTCAGGGCCTTGGTCAACAGCAGTACGGTCAGGGGGCTCAGACGGCCCAGCAGCTTGCTGCGCTTGGCCAACAGGGTTACGGCATGGGTGCGGGCACGTCCAGCGCCCTTGCGAACCTTGGCACGAATGCCCAACAGGCGGGCCTTGCTGGTGCGCAGGCGCAATTGCAGGCTGGCCAACAGCAACAGCAGACTGAGCAGGCTGGCAAGCAGGCCATGTACAATCAGTTCATGCAAGAGCAGGGCTATCCCTTCCAAGTGGCCCAGTTCCTTGCGAACATCGCCACCGGCACGGGCGCCCTGTCGGGCAATCAGAGCACGTCCACGACGACGGGCGGCGGCGGGTTCTTCTCGGACAAGCGCCTCAAGGAGAATGTCCAGAAGGTCGGCGAGACCAACGACGGCCAGCCCATCTATCGCTACAACTACAAGGGCGATCCGCGCACCCAGATCGGGCTCATGGCGCAGGACGTTGAAAAGGAGCACCCCGAGGCGGTGGGGCTTGCTGGCGGCTACAAGACCGTGGACTACAAGAAGGCCACGGAAGACGCTGTGCATAAGGCTGACGGCGGGGGAACAACTGACGCCTACGCTATTACCCCCGAGTCAAAGAGCCAGATGCTGGCCAAGCCCACCGGCCTTGGCGCATTGCAGTTGCCCCAGATGAAGACCGAGGGAATTGCTGTCCGCTCTATGACGCCCGCATCCGAGATTGAGGCCCTCCGCGCTCCCAAGGCGACCGGCTTTTCGCCCGGCACGATGGAGGCCAATCGCGCCGAAGCCGCAAGCCTGCGCAGTGCGCTTTCCAGCGGGCGCGGCGCGGACCTTGGCTCCGGCCCAGAGTACATGCAGTCAAGGCTGTCCGAGTTGGACAGGTTCCTTGGCCAGAACTCGTCGCAGGGCGGCCTTGTCGGCCCCGAGGGCGGCGCCTTCGCCCGTGGCGGCTTCGCCTTCGGCGGTGGCCCCTACGGCGTCCAGTTGGAGCCCATGCAGGTTCGCCAGATGATGCAGGCGCAGCCCGGCCAGCGTCCGGCGGAGCGCAACGCTCTGGCCGAAGCCAAGCAGATCGGCGACCTCGCTTCTTTGGGCTACGCTGGCTACAAGAATCGCCCCGACTTTTTGCGCAGCGATGCGGATATTGCGGCCCGCAAAACCTCTGAAGCCGCCGCAAAAGTAGCCGAATTGCAGAAGCTTGAATGGGCTAAGGAGAAGGGCATTGACGTTGACACTCTCCTCGGCAAAGCCCACGGCGGCCTGATCGGCGACCGTGAGGCTTATCGTGATAGGGGCTACGTCAACTCCAGCTCCAACCCCTACAGTGGCATATCCGAGGGCTATCTGGACGACACCCTCCAGACGCAGCAACAGACGCCGCGTCCGTCCCTCGACGTGAAGGGCGCGCCGAAGCCCCAGCCCGCCAAGAGCGGCCTCGGCGAGACGATTAATGCCGCAAAGAGCCTTTACAAGGGCGGCGAGTGGGCGGCGGACAAGCTCGGCCTCGGTGCTTCTCCGACTGCCATGAGCGCCACCAGCGCCGAGGCTTTGCCGGGCGTCATCGACCTCACGTCTGGCGCTGGCCTTGCTGGTGCTGCGCCGGAAGCTGCGGCTGCGGCTGAAGGTCTCGCAGGTGCGGCGGGGGCTGGCGAAGCCCTTGCTGGCGGCGCTGCGGCTGCGGAAGGCCTTGCCGGTGCGGCGGGCCTCGCGGAGCTGGGAACTGGCCTTGCTGCGGCAGGGACGACGGCGCTTGAGGCTCTTCCCTTCCTCGCCTTCCTGTCTGACGAGCGCGCCAAGCACGACATCAAGAAGGTTGGCACCCTCTTCGACGGCCAACCCGTCTACCGCTACGCCTACAATGGCGACGACAAGACCCAGATGGGCCTCCTTGCCCAGAAGGTTGAGAAGGTCGCCCCCGAAGCTGTTGGCCTTGCTGGCGGCATGAAGACGGTGAACTACAAGAAGGCGACCGATAAGGCCGCCAAGCGCAAGCATTATCAGAGGGCTGGCCTTGTAGTTCCTGACGAGTATTCCACCGCAGAGCCCGACCTTGCGGGCGCCGAGGGCGGCACTGAAACGACAACCCAAGGCGGCGACGGCAAGACAGTTGTCGGTCATTCCGCCCCGCTTGTGCGGACTACGCGGCCCGTCCCGACACCTGAGAGTGCAATTGCCGCCGTTCCTGCGCCCCGCGCGCGCGAACCCGGCGTCGCCTCCGGGTCTCGCCCGTCTATCCCAGACCTCGGCGGACTCGTCCCCGAGGGGATGAAGGATACCTTGTCGTCCGAGAACTTCTGGGTGCCCGCTCTGGCGGGCATTGGCTCGATGCTGGCGTCGCCCAACAAGACGTTCCTCGGGGCCGTTGGCTCGGGGTTGGTGGGCGGCACGACTGCCTACACTGACTTGCAGAAGCAGCAGGCCGATCAGCTTATGAAGAGGCTGGAGATGTCCAAGGGCCGCTTCAAGGGTCCTGTTCTTGTCGGCGACAAAGATATGTATCAGGACACCGTTGCCGGTGACTATGTCACGCAAGAGGAAATGGCTCGTCGTCAAAACCAGTTCATTGGGGGAAAAGGTTCTGGGGCGGCTGCAACTGCCCCGGCATTGCCTTCCACGCCGGGCGGAAGAGCCGCCGTTGACGCTGTCGATACCGCTAAAAAGATCGTCACGGAAGAACCTCCGACAGTTCAGCCACGCGCTCCCGCTCCTCCGGCAAAAAAGGAAGAGATTGCCGCTCCTACTACAACGCAACCCGCTGCCGCAACTTCGGCCCCGAAGGCCGCCGAACCAGACCCTAATCGCATCTTGACCAAGCCCGAGATGATTGCGGCTGCGCGTCAGAATGAGAGTCTCTTTCAACACCTTCCTGAAGAGCGTCGCCCACTGGCCCTTGAGGCCGAAGCAAAGCGCCTTGAGGATGAGGGCAAAACCTATCTCCGGCAGTCGCAGGAAGAAGCGCGCCGGTCTGGCCTCACCATGGGCGCTGAAGAGCGTGTGCGCCTTGAGGCCGCATCAAAGAGGTTTGCGGAACTGGCCAAGGACAGGCGCGAAGAGGCGGCGAAGAGGCGTGAAGAGGCCAACAATTTGTTTGAGGGCGCTATTGCCAGCCAGCTTAAAGAGGCAGAGGCCCGCATCGCAAGAACGGTGGAAAGAGATTTTGCAGAAGAAATAGCGCCCAGCGGTGAAAAAGTTCGCCTGCCGCCCGGCGTAAAAATGCCTTCTGCCGTTGCCCCTGAGCCCACGGCTGCGCAACAAACAGCACCAAAAGTCGCCGAAGTTGACCCCAAGACAGCTCGCCTTGTTCTTGCCCGCCCTGTTGCGCCCGCTGGCGGCGGATTGATCCAGCCGACAAATCTTCCTCCGGGAACTAAAGTCAGCGAAATTAGCACGGCAGCCAAAAATCAAAGCACAATGGATGAGCAGTTTCAAAAGGACTTCATGGAAAAGGCCCCGTCCGTTGGGCAGGCCCGCCAGCGTTATATGGGTCTGGTGAATGCCTTCAAACTGTTTGAGAGCGGCAGTGCGGAAAGCACACTCGCCGGGTGGGCGGCTGTCGCCCAGAGCTTCGGCTATCCCGAGATCGCTCGGGGCCTTGCAAGCGGTGACCCCGCCGCCGTTCAGTGGACGCAGAAGATTGGCCCCAATCTTGTATTGGAAACACTGAAGGCTGCCACGCCCCGTTTTGCTCAGTCTGAATTTATGACTTTGCAAGAAAAGGGAACGCCGGAGCCTAATAAGCTTCCGCAGGCTAACTTCCAAATGGTAAAGGAAGGTCTTGCCACGTTGAACCGCACCGATGCATTCATGCAGGCTTGGCAGAACGCCTCGCAAGAGGAAGGCTGGCGCAGCCCGTCTGCCTATTATGCTGTATGGTCTAAAGCCAATCCAATTGAGAAGTTTGAACAGTCGGCTGAACGCCAGATGGGTAACTTCGCTGGCATGCCGCTACCCAAAGCTTCTGAATGGGCCCCCGGCGCAGTCTATGTTGTGCCGAAGAGCCTTTCTACGGAGCAAAAAGCCTTCTTTGACAAACGCGGGCTGAAGGCTGGCGACGCCTTCCAATATGGAGGTGCGGAAGCTCCGCCCGATCAGGTCATCCGGCCAATCCCCAAGCAGCAACTCTACTCCATCCCCGCGATGAGGCAGTGATATGAGCCAGCAAGAGATCGACGCCCTCTTTGGTGGCCCTCCTCCCAGTGCGGCGGTGCAGGCGGAGCCGGGTGGCGCAGGCGTTGAAACCTTGTTCGCCGAGGGTTCTAGGCCCCCGCCGACGACAGCCGAAAGTGTTCAAGAGAAAATAGTTCGCCCACTGACGCCTCGCCGCATGGGTGACGTTCTTGAGCAGAAGATGCTGCCAGCCATTGAGAAGACGCAGCAGGAGGCTGAGTCCGAACGCCTGAGCAAGTTGGCGGGCGCTCAAATGGAGCTGGGGCATCTTGACCCCATGACGCAAAAAGCCTTGGCGTTGACCGGCTCCGCAGCCGACACGGCCACCGCCGGTGTGTTTCCGTATATCCCCGCCGCTCTCGCCAAGGGTGCGGGCAAGCTTGGTATTTCTGGCTACGAGCGTTACGCTGACATGCCGCTTGTGGAGGCCAAAAAGGAAGCCGAACGCAAAATGGGTGCGGCCTCCACTATTGAGCCCGGCTACAGCGCCGCTGGCACCGCTGGCGGCCTTTTGCTTGGAGCCACAGCGTTACCGGCCATTGCGCCTGCGCGCGGCCCAATGGTGTCTGGTGCCCTTACTGGCGGAACTTATGGCGCTGTTTCTGGCGGTGCTGCGGAGGGCGACATCGGTGACGCCGTGAAGGGCGCAGTTGTCGGCACTCTCGGTGGCGCTGTCGCTGCCCCCATTCTTGAGCGCACAGCTTCCGGGCTCATGCGCCTCTTCACCGGCGGCAAGCCAGTCGTAACATCCTCTGGGGCGCTCACCGACGAGGCTATTGCCGCCGCGCGGGCTGCGGGCCTCACTGATCAGGAAATTACTACCCTAACTCCCCAACTGCGTCAGACCTTTGAACGTCGCGGCGTGACGCCCGCAGGGGCCGCAGAGGCTCCCTTTGAAGAGTTTGGCATCACCCCCACGCGCGGCATGGTCACTGGCGAGGCCGCGCAGTTGGAGCGTGAGGCTCGTTTTGGAAACTATGCCCCGCAAGCTGAACAAGCGGCGGCGGCGGCTCAAAACATCGCCGGTGGCGCGCAACCCTCCGTCAGGGACGCAGTGACTGCCGCTGTTGAGGCTGGCAACCGTCAAGCGGAAGCTCTTCGCAGGGCATATACTCAGGCCTATGCCGTGGCCGAAAACACGCCCGGCACCTTTACCCGTGAGTCGATCTCCAATCTTGGCGACAAGATAATGCAGGGGCTTGCGACTGACCCGAGAAACCTTTCCATTATTGGGAACGACGCTGCGCGGGCCGCTGCCACTAAATTGGACACCGTCTTAGGTGCCGCAATTCCTGCTGGCCCCGGAGTATCTGTTGTCCACAGGACGTTTCAGGGTGTCGAGGCCGGTCGCAAGCTCCTCAACGAGGCGCTTGGGGCCGCGACGAATAATGCAGATCGTCGGGCCGTTCGCCGCCTGATTGACGAGTTTGACCAACGGATTGAGCAGAACATCAACAACGGGGCCTTCTCCGGCAACCCGAATGTCGTCGATGACTGGCGCGCAGCCCGCAGGCTCTACTCTGAATATCAGGGCCGGTTTGGCGTCAGAAAGACCGGCGAAGACGCCGGGCAACTGATGCGCAGCGTCCTTGACGGCACAAAGAGCGCCGACGACGTTGGCAACGCCATGTTTAACTTTGCCTCGTCTGGCGATGCAAATTTGAAGCAGCAAGCCATTAAGACGATGCTGCAACTGCGCCGGGCGCTTGGACCCAATTCCCCGGAGTTGGAGGACATCAAGCGTTCTTACATGCAGCAAGTGATGACCCCGAGAGTTCCCGCAGGGGCCAATGAGGCTGCCACAGCCGCCGCTGACTTCTCGCGTGTGGCGACCAATATCGACCAGATGTTGACCGGCAAGGGCGCAGAGTTCTCGCGCCGCTTCCTCACGAATGGCGAACGCAATGCGATGGCGCGCTACGCCGACGTTATGCGCCGCGCTGGCCAACTTCCGCCTGCGGAGGCCGCCAACCGACTGGGCGCTTGGGGCAATGCGGCGCTGACGGTGGCGCCAGCGGTCGTTGGTGCGGCTGCGACGCAATTGACCCAAATTGATCCGACGCTGGCCGCTGTCTTTGGCGCGCTTGGATCAATCCCCGGCGGCGTCCGCGTCATCAAGGGAACGCCCGCAGTTCAAACATACCTCGCCAATCGTCCCCCAGAGAACGTGGCGCGTCCCTACCGCTTCCCTGCGTCTCGCACAGCGGTTCCGCTTGGCGTAACTGCGGAGCCGGGCCTTGAGGAGGATGTCAAAAACCTCCGCGAGGGTCGCGCCACTGGCGGCGCAGTCAATCTCATGGCATTATCCAAGGCGGCCAAGAAGCACGTCACGAAAAGCACTGAGGACCTCCTGAACGAGAGTGACGACACGGTCACCCGCGCTCTGGAAGTCGCCAACAAACACATCTAAGGGCTGAACATGACCAGCACTTTCAGCACGAATAAGTCTCTTGAGCTGCCCGGCAATGGCGACTACGTCAACACATGGAACGTCCCTGTTAACGGCGACATGTCCATCATTGACGCCGCCTTGGGCGGGACAACAAGCTTAAACGCGACTTCCGGCTCGGCCACGCTCACGGCTACGCAGTATCAGAAGCTGATCCTGAACGTGACCGGCTCGATTGCGGCGGATGTGACCTACACGATTCCGGCTGGAGTTGGCGGTCAGTGGGTGGTGCGGAACGCCACAACCGGCAACAAGAACATCATCATAGCCTCTGGCGGGGCGGGCGTGTCGGCCACGGTTAGCCCCAGCCTTGTGGCTACGGTGGCATGCGACGGGACCAACTGCTATGTCGTGACGGCGAGTACGTCTCCGACTGGGGGCGGCTCCGATCTGGCTTTCTATCTTAATGACATAACCATCACTACCAGCTATACTATCCCCACGGGGAAAAACGCTGGCACGTTTGGTCCTGTGACCATTGGCGGGTCTGTGACTGTCACGATTCCGTCTGGGTCAACGTGGAATATCGTCGGCGGCGTACCTCAGTAGGAGCTTCTTTGACATGCCAATAGCGATCAAAGGAACGGGCGGCGGGGGAATTACGCTGACTGCTGGCGCGGCCTCCACGGACACGACCCTGACGCTGCCTGCGACGGATAGCACGGTGCTTGCCTCTACGGCGGTGTCGTCGTCTAGCACGAACACTGTGACGAACAAGATTGCGGTGAACATTAACGGGACTGTTTATTACATTCTCGCATCCACCTCTGGCACATGAGGACGCTGAAATGCCCTTGAATATTGGATCAACGGCTGGCGGCTCAGTCACTCTTACGTCAGGGTCAACGGCTTCTGCGACGACGCTGACGCTGCCTGCGGTCAATGGGACGGTACTGACGACTGGAACGACGCTGACGGTGGCGCAGGGCGGCACTGGTTCCACATCGTTGACTGCGAACAATGTGCTCTTGGGGAATGGGACGAGCGCCCTTCAGGTTGTTGCGCCGGGGGCGAACGGTAATATCCTGACCAGCAACGGGACAACTTGGGCCAGTTCTGCGCCTGCGGCAAGTGTGACTGCTTTGGCGGCGGGCACAGGGATTAGCGTGTCGGGCTCCACCGGATCGGTGACTGTCTCCAATACGGGCGTGACCTCTGCTGCGGCGGGCACTGGAATCAGCGTTTCGGGTTCGACTGGCGGCGTGACGTTTACCAATACCGGCGTAACGTCTCTGACGACCAGCAGCGGATTGAGCACCAACACATCTGCGACTGGCGCTGTCAGCGTCACCAACACGGGCGCGCTGTCTGTAAATGCGGGCACGGGCATATCGGTCAACACCACCACCGGAAACATCACGGTCACGAATGCTGGTGTGACATCTGCGGCTGCTGGCACGGGCATTAGCGTATCTGGCTCGACGGGCGGCATTACTTTTACAAACACGGGCGTCACTTCTCTGGCCGCTGGCTCTGGCATTAGTTTGTCTGGATCTACTGGCGGGGTTACAATAACCGGAACTGGGGGCACAGTTACGTCAATCACGGCGGGAAATGGACTGACTGGCGGGACAATTACCGGCAGCGGGACCATTGCAGTTAGCACGACTGCTGGCGCTGTTGGAACATATGCATTTTTGACATGGGATTATTCGTTTGGCGGCGTCATAACATTTGGCACTTCTGTAACCACAAATAGTTCGACGTATCCATACACTAATTTAACTCCCGCTGCCACAAATAACAACGGAGGTAGCGCTATCCCCAGTGGTCAAACATGGCGCTGTATGGGATATTGCGATAGCGGGTACGCCACACTTTTTGTCCGCATATCCTGAGGGGGATAACATGAAGCTGGAACTAACGGTTAACGAAGTCAACACCATCATGCAGGCACTCGGCAATGCGCCCTATGTGCAGGTTGCTGAGTTGATCCAGAAGATTCGCGAACAGGCGCAGGCTCAACTGAGCCAGCCTGCAACTGAGGAGATTGTGCAATGAGCATCACGAACACTTGGGTCATCGAGCAGATGAACTGCTACCCGCAGGCTGAGGGCCAGACGGATGTGGTGTTTACTGTCCACTGGCGCGTCAACGCCACTGACGGCACCTACAACGCAAGCGTCTACGGCACGGTTGGCATCACCTACGTCGCAGGCTCGCCCTACACGCCCTACGCTCAATTGACGCAGGCACAGGTCATTGGTTGGGTGCAGGATGCTATGGGGCCTGAACAAGTCACCAGCATTGAAGATGGCCTTGCTGCGAACATCGCTGATCAGGTGAGCCCGCCTGTTGTGACGCCCCCGCTGCCTTGGGCTTCTGCCTAATAACCTAATAGGAGGCTACCATTAGCACGTTAAAGACCATCAACGTCATCCATCCTTCTGGAACGACGAACAACATCGTCAACGATGCTAGTGGCAACGTTTCGTTGGGTGCGAACCTGACCTTCACCGGCACTGGTGCGCGCATCACTGGCAATTTTGGCTCTGGAGCGATTAATACTCGAATATTATTTCAGTCAAGCACTTCAAATACGCAAACAAACATTGCTGCCGTTGAGAATGGTACAACGTCTACAGGTGCTGGTGCCGCGCAATTAATAGTTGGAGACAGCAATTACGCGACAGCAGCGAATTTTTCCGCTGGTGGAATCGGTTTAATCAAAAATACCGATATTCGTATTTTTTCTAGCGCAAATGGAACCGGCACCTATTTGCCGATGACATTTCACACTGGTGGCTCTGAACAAGTGCGCATCGGCGCTACTTCTGGCACCGACCTCGGCACTGTCGGCATTGGCTACTCCACCCTTACCGGCGTCGGGACGAATGGTCTGGCGGTGTCGGGGAATGTGGGGATCGGGACGAGTTCGCCGGGTGCCAAGCTTGTCGTCAACGGTGGAACAAGCACGTCACAAATCCGCTTGGAAGTGAACAACGCCGCTTTCACGCAAGAGGTGTCTACTAACGCTGCCGTAAGTGCGTATGTGTACAAATCCAATGATGCTTCATACCACGTATGGAAGTTAAGCAGCTCAGAAGCAATGCGCATCGACACCAGCGGCAACGTGGGGATTGGGACGAGTTCGCCGGGAGTAAAGTTAGATGTGAACGGGGCCTTGCGTGTTGGATTGGCTTCAAATCCAACAACTATTGCAGGCAACAGTCAGTTTTATGACCAGTCAGGTATCGGACCAACAATTAGTGGATACCACTTTACTGTACGGACAGGTAGCTCAACTCCAACAGAATCCATGCGCATCGACTCCAGCGGTAACGTGGGGATTGGGATTAGCTCTCCAAGCACCTATGGCAGATTGGCCGTTGTAGCGAACGATGCATACAATCCAAATGTTGTTTTTGTTTCTGATGCTTCTGCCGCTAACTGGGCAAGAGCGGATTGGAAAAACGTAAATGTTGCCTACACGGGCATCATTTACATGGATCAGGGTGGCCTATTCAATATTCGTAATGACGGTGCAAATGCTATTGCGTTTTCTACCAACGGCGGTAACGAACGTATGCGCATCGACTCCAGCGGCAACGTCATTGCTGGCGGGTCTGTTGCTCTAGCAACCACGGCTACCAACGGCTTCTTGTATGTTCCTACTTGCGCCGGAACGCCAACAGGGACGCCAACAGCCGTAACGGGCATGGCCCCCATAGTGGTCAACACTACCAACAACAAGCTATATTTCTATTCCGGCGGCGCATGGCGTGACGCTGGTCCGTAATGAGGGGTAGTAACGTGAAACTTGGTATGACTATCCAAGAACTATCCGCCAAAAACGACGCGCTTGAGACTCGTCTTGCTGCGTTAGAGGCTAAATAATGGTAGTCATGCTTTGGTGCGTTGGAGACTAGAACGTGGCAAACGCACAAATCCCTCTGCTCCCCGCAGCTACGGCCCTCAACGGCACGGAGCAGCTTGAGATTGTTCAGGCTGGCACGTCACGGCGCACGACTACTGGAGACATAGCTGGGATTGTTGGCGGCCTCACCGGTCCCACGGGAAGCGTCGGCCCCACCGGGGACCAAGGCCCGACCGGCCCGACTGGCAGTACCGGCCCAACGGGGGCGCCATCCAACGTCACTGGGCCGACCGGAAGCACCGGCCCGACCGGCGGCTTCGGGCCTACGGGGCCTACGGGAGCGGATTCTACTGTGCCCGGCCCGACCGGCCCGCAGGGGACTATCGGCCCCACGGGCGTCACGGGCAGCACGGGGCCTACGGGCGTAAACGGCGATATCGGGCCTACGGGCAGCACGGGGCCTACGGGAAGCGGCGCAACCGGGCCTACGGGGCCTGCGGGTGTGCAGGGCATAGACGGGCCTACGGGCCCCACGGGAGCCGCATCTACGGTTGTTGGGCCTACGGGGCCAACTGGCAGCATCGGCCCGACTGGAGCCACGGGAGCGGCCTCTACGGTCGTCGGCCCGACTGGCCCGACTGGCCCGACTGGCCCCACTGGCGCTGTTTCGACAACGCCCGGTCCCACTGGCCCCACTGGCGCGGCTGGCACATCTTCAAACTTGTTCCTGTACCGGGCGAACACCAGCATCACCTCGGGGTATCCGGGTGACGGTGACATTCTCTGGAATGCCTCGACCCAGACCAGCGCCACGCAGATCAATGTCAGCCACCTGACTGACAACAACGTGGACGTGGACATCTTTCTGGCGCTCCTGACCGTTGGCGAACAGATCGTCATCCAGAGCCAGAGTAGCAGTTCGGACTACCAGACATGGACGATCTCTGGCACCCCAACTAGCGTGAACCCCGGCACTGCCACTGCCTACTGGACATACCCGGTCACGCTCACGGCATCCGGCGGCACGGGCACCACTAACTTCTCCAGCGGGCAGACGCTGTTTCTGGCGCTCGTGAATGGCGTGAGTGGCCCGACTGGCGCACAAGGGCCAACCGGCCCCACTGGCGCGGCATCGACTGTAGCTGGCCCGACAGGCCCCACAGGCGACCTAGGGCCGACCGGGCCGACCGGAGGTGCCTCCACAGTTGCCGGGCCTACAGGCCCCACGGGCGTGGCGGGAATCGACGGGCCAACGGGTCCGACTGGCGCGTCCTCTACTGTGCCCGGCCCAACTGGCCCCACGGGAGACGCCGGAAGCGCGGGCCCGACCGGGACCAGCGGAAGCGCGGGCAGCACCGGCCCCACGGGTCCAAACGGGCTCGGCTACGCTGGACTGACCAGCAGCACCTCAAATGCTGTTGGCGCGGGTTCGCTGACGTTCACCACGAATCTCTCTGACACTCAGACAGCCTTTGCGATTGGTGAGCGTGTCCGCATCGCCTATACAGTGACGCCCGCGAACTACGTCGAGGGGATCATCACCTCGTTCAGTGGCACGACGCTCGTCATCACCTCTGACGCATTCGGCGGTTCTGGCACCTACACCTCTTGGAACATCGGCGTTGCTGGCAATGTCGGCGCGACTGGTGCGACTGGTCCCACAGGTCCGGCTGGCGGCGGTGGTGGAAGCAGCATCTCGGTGTCGGACGAGGGGTCGCTTCTCACGTCGGGCGTCACCAGCTTTGATTTCACTGGTTCCGGCGTCACGGCCTCGGCGGTTGGCACTGCGGTCACGGTGAATGTGCCCGGCGGCACCTATACCCGCACCACGATCACAGCGACTGCCGGTCAGACCAGCTTCACGGCCAACTACACGGTCAATTACGTTCAGGTCTATGTGAACGGAATCCTGCTCAACAGCGCCGACTACACGGCCACCACCGGCACCACCGTTGTGCTGGCGTCTGCGGCAGCGGCTGGCGACATTGTCGATGTAGTCGCAATCAACATCGGTACGTTCACTGGCGGCGTGACGATCACGGGCACACCAACGAACGGGCAGATAGCGACGTGGACTGGTTCCACAAGCATTCAGGGCACAACTATTCTCCCCACTGCCAATGGCGGTCTTGGCGCGTCATTGTCGCCAACGACTGCTGGCAATACGATATTCTCGACTGATGGGACAAACTGGTCATCGACAGCGAAGATTGTGCAGGGTACATCTGTCTCAGCCAGCGGCACTAGCGTTTCATTTACGGGGCTTCCTGCTTGGGTTAAGCGCATCACGATTCTTATGAACGCCTTAAGCACAAGTGGGACATCTGATCTTTCAGTTCGAATTGGTTCTGGGTCATTCGTTACTTCAGGGTATGTAGGATCAAGCGCCTTTGTTTCTCAATCAAGTGTCGCGGCGGGCGGCGCTGCTGCAACAACAGCGTTTACTGTTGGCGGCTATTCTGTCAACACATGTACGATTTCTGGCGTTATTACGCTGTACAATATAACCGGGAATGTCTGGAACTATGCCTGCACGGCCACTCGTAACGGCGGGACAACCGCGCAAAACGGCGTTCAAACTACGGTTTATATCCCGCTATCGTTGGCCGGTGTATTGGACCGCGTTCAACTTTTAGCGGTTAACACGACAGACACCTTCGACGCAGGAAGCGTCAACATCCTGTATGAATGAGGGATAACTCATGACCATCTCTCGCAACATATCAGTCATGGCGCAGGGGGCTAGTAGCTCTGGCATTCTCGCTGGCGGCTATGGTGGGCTTGGCGCAAGCGTGTCGCCAACGACTGCGGGCAACGTGCTGTTCACTGCGGACGGGTCTGTGTGGTCATCGACGCAGAAGATCGTGCGTGGCACTTCCGTCTCAACAGCAACAACGTCATTCACTGCTTCTATTAGCGGCACGACGATGACGGTGACTGCGGTTGCATCTGGCACGATTGCTGTTGGACAGGTTATCACTGGTACGGGTGTAACCGCAGGTACAACCATCACAGCATTAGGAACCGGCTCTGGAAGCACTGGAACCTATACGGTCAGCGCGTCTCAAACCGTCGCTTCTACGACAATCACAATTATTGGCTTACGATTTTTGAACATCCCGTCTTGGGTAAAGCGCATCACTATAATGCTCAACGGCGTCAGCTTGAGTAGTACCGGCAATCTCTTGTTTCAAATTGGGACTGGCGGAACTCCAACAACAACTGGATACGTTGGCAACTGCGGAATTATAGGTGGCAGTGGAACGACTGCTGTTGCAAGCTCCACCAGTGGAGTTCCTTCTATCATCAACAGCGCAGCAACAAATTGTTCTGGTGCTTTATTCTTTTATAATGTTACATCAAATACTTGGGTTGCTAATGGCAATGTTTCTTATTCTGGGGCGGGCGGTATGTCTGCCATTGGCGGCAATGTATCTCTTTCTGGAACTCTTGATAATGTGCGCATTTTTACCACCACTGGCACCGACACTTTCGACGCCGGTAGCATCAACATTTTGTATGAATAGGAGTCTTACATGGAACGCATTGAGGTCAACGTCGAGACGGGTGAAGTGACGGTCATCCAGTACACGCCAGAGGAAGAGACTGCGGCGCTTGCCTATGCCGCATCTTTGCCGCCGGAGCCTGTACCAGCTCCTCCGACGCTGGAAGAGTTGCAGGCGCAGCTTGCGGCTATCTCGGCGCAGATACAGGCGCTGGCGGCGGGCGCTTAGGCTTGACGTAGCACAGCCGATAGTGCGCTTTGCAGTACGAGACGCGGTACACTTCGGCGCCACAGAATAGCGCCTCCGCCTCGTTGACGATGTAGCGGCAGTGGAAGATCCGCAGATCCAAGATCGTTACACCAAATAGTGATTGGCCCCCATCATTTTTGGTGGGGGCCTCCTTGCTCTTGGCGTCAAGATCATCCATGATCATGTTGCGTCTGTGGTTCCACCTGAGTGACACGGGCGCTCGAAACGCACTTGGTCCTCGTCTTGGGCTTGTAACCCTCGGCGAGGATTTTTTTATGCCTTCTGATGGCGTTCATTACTGTCGTATGATCGCGGTTGCCCATCAGGCGCCCAATTTGCTTGAGGGAAAAACCCAGCTCCGTGCTCAGTCGGTAGCAGGCCTCGTGCCGAAGGTTCACAAAGGGCATCGTTCTGCTCTGGCTGCGGAAGGCCGCCACGGGCATGTTATGCTTCTCGGCCACCTCATTCATTATCCTGCGGGCGGGCGTCTCAGTGGCCGCCGCAGGGGCGGCAACGGGCTCCGTGGCAGGCGTCGGAACATCAATGGGGTCAGGGTAGACCGCCGGGGGAGGCTCCGGGTAGATGAGCCGGAATGCGGGCTCTTTCTTTACACCGCCATCCAAACGGGCGCGGACGGCCTTGTAGTGTGCGTGGAGTTCTTCAAGCGTCATCATTTTTTTCTCCCAGTGCGTTAATGATAATGGCGTCGATGTCTGAGCTGAATCGGTCGCGCTGATTGTTGATCTTAGCGACCTCGCGGAGGGCTGTCTCTAATTTTTCAATGTGGTCGCCGACATTCGTCCATGCTTCCTTCAATGGCGTGTAAAAGGTGTTGGCCGCCTCCTCGCGGCACTCTTTAACCCAATCACTCATCTTTCCCCTCCAGCGCTTTGCGGGCGTCCATTATTGTTTTCCAACAACACCATGCTTCGTAAGCGTCTCCAGCGCCGTAGTGGGCTAGAGCTTTTTCGTGAGTTACTGTGTGCAAAGGGTGGCCGACGCCAATAAGCAGGGCGACATGATTGCCGCCAATCAGTACTTTTCGCAACGCCGCCTCCAGCTTCTCAATGCGGTTCTTGAGCCGGTCAATCTCTGCATTCTGCTCATTGAGCAGATTCTGGACCCGTGATGCTTCAGTCATTGCATCACCCCGTCCATTTCAGAAAGATCGACAGTGTACCAGTATCCGCTTTCGCACGGCCCACATACGCAGGATGTGGCGTCCTCGGCTTCGCATTCCCCTCCGTCCTCAAACCAGTGTGTGATCGGTAAAATTTGGCCGTCATTCAGCACAGCCAAATTTGTGATCCTGTTAATCGCCTCAACCCATAGGGCCATCACTTGATCTCCCTTGCCAATGCTTTGATAGCCATTTGTCTCTGGCGTTCGGCAGTAAATCTCCCCTTTGCTATTTCCTCCAGAACCTCACGGAACCGTCGTGCTGGTCCTTCATGCACGACCGCCTCCTTATAGGTCTCATGCCACATGGATGCTTGCGCTTCCCAGTATTGCGCCGGATCAAGCGCCGCAAGTTTCCCTTTTGGAAATACGTCTTCAATCATCTTTCCCCTCCAGTGCTTTGCGGGCGATGTCTGCGGGCGGATACCCATGAAGGTACTTAACTATTTCATCCAGCGCCGCCTCCAACCGCTCGCTGCGGGCGGCGGCAGTGTGGTGCATGTGGGGCTCGAAGGATGCATGGTCTCCTAGCCATCGTAATTGCTTCACAAGATCATCGCTCATGTTAAGATCTCCCATTATTTTTAACATGTTCTGCGGATGTGTTAACTGGCGCAGGGCCGCAGTAGATTAGGGCCTTGTCGCATTCAGGACAGCGCATCGCGATCATCTTCGCCGCCGCTTCAGCGATGGGCATTGGCAGCTTAAGGGCAAACCATTCGTGGCGGCACCAGCCGCAGTGGACTAGCATGGAGTCGGGGGTGTCAGTCACAGCCCTTCTCCCTCTTCAAAGTCTAATTCGACCTTGATGCAGGCGATGCGGGTATCGCCTGCATAACGATCTGCGTCTTCTTTCGTGCGCCATTCGCGAATACCGTTATCATACACATTCAGCCACACCGTCCGCTTGTGGCGGGGGCGGACTTCGATGAGGTCATTGTGACAGCCATTCACCAACAAGAAATTACCTCCGTTGGTCCAGCTAACTTGCTCCCATTCTCCATGTTCTGTTTTTACAGCACCTTGAACAACAAACGGATATTTTCCATCCGTCGCATAGATGCGGACTTCACGGCCATCGCGGGTGCGGTAAGTGCGATCTTTGTCAATCATCTTTCTTCTCCATCAGTTGCTTTAATTTTGCTTTGTCAGCTTCATCCAGATAGTAGCCAATGCCGCGCCATGTTTTGATCTCAATGCCATACTCGCGCATTTTCTTGCGCAGCTTCCAGACCGACACCCGGTTGCGCAGGGCCTCGTGGTTGATGTCGGTGTAGCGGCTGTACTTGTCGCCCTGCTCGGTGATCCGGTCGAGGTAGGCGTAGTCGGCTATCGGGCGGCTGTAGATGCCCATCAAGAGCTTCACTTCCTGTTTTGACAGAACACCCCGAAAAGTTGCGTCAGTCGGCACCATATCGGCGCGAAGCTGACGCACTTCTTCCTCAAGTTCTGCAATGCGGTCGCGCAGTTGTTGGACGAGGTCGGTCATTTTTGGTCCAACGGGTCAATGGTCAGTTCGTTAAGGTTTTCCCGCAGTTCTTTTGAGCGCCCCGGATGCCTCATTTTGCGCAGGGCTTTCATTTCATGTTGACGGATTCGTTCACGAGAAACTCCAAACATGGCGCCAACTTCGTCCAATGTTTTTTCTTCGCCATAGGTCAACCCGTAACGCAAATCTAATATGCGCTGCTCTTTTGGCGTCAGCGTCATCATTGCCGCCTTTAAAGCTTGATTGGCTTCATTCAAGATCATCTTGCGCTCGGGCGAGAACGCCAGCGTCCGCAGGGACGAGGTGAGCGAGTCAACCTCATTTGCATTGGCCGTTATTTGGGCCTTGTTTTCCTTCATGGTCCCACGCATCTGCGCGGGAGGGTAAATGTCCTGCGGAGTGCATTTGAGGAACTCCGCTATGCGTAAAGCTTCGGGCCGGTAATAACCCTCCTCATCAAGCGCCGCAGACTTCATACTGACGATGCGATATATGACGGTGCGATTCATACCAATTGTGTCAGCAAGCTTCGCCACAGTGGGGTAGCCCGCCTGCTCCATCTTGGTCAGGAGGCGATTGTTTTTGACCTTAATCTCAATCCGGTAGTCTTTGGGATCAGACACATCAGCCTCCCCACCCAATGATCACGTTGACGGTGATGAGCAGCATCAGGGCGCCCACGATCTGTAACTCAGCATTTAATGTCATATTTAACTCCCACTGCTTCATAGTAAGCTTGCCAGATCTCTTTCTTCACCTCTTCATCGTCAACGTGATTGATGGCAAGGTGGGTGATGTGGCTCAGTTTTTGGATGAGGTTGTCAATGTGGTCGGCGGCCTCAATGCCGTCCGGGTTGATCAGCACACTCTTGCTGACGGGGTAGGCGGGGTCGATGAAGAGATTGGTCTTCCTCAACTTGTCCTGTATGCGGGCCATGTCAATCTCCATCTCCATATCAATGTTGGCGACTTCCCCACTCTAGGGCAGAGAAGTCGCCATTTCATTAACGCGGACACGCATACGCTGTACTAATTTGAGACGCTTATCCTTCTTGCGTGTTCATCTGCTCGACAAGGTCGCGCATCCCGGCGTTGACGATAGCCTCGGCGCCGCCCGGAGGAACGGCGAACTCACCGGCAAAGGCCAGATAGTTGATGCCGTCGATGTAGTTGTCGAGCTTGCCCGGCGACGACCTGACGCGCGCCAACTTCAGGGCATGCATGAAGACATTGGCGTGGTAGGGGCTCAGGGGACTGCCGGTGATCAACTCAAAGATCTGGCAGGCGCGGATCATGGTGTCCTGCATGCTCCCGTACTGATCGTCGCGGTCACGGAGCGTGAGAACGGACTGGGTGAGGATGTCGGTATGGTTCATATCAATACTCCTTCTTCATGTTTTTATGTGCGCTGGTGACGCCACCAAGCTCCTTTATCTTTCCAACGTAACGGTAGTTGATGCCGGTCAGTCCCACCGAGTAGTAGGGATCTAGACCGAGGACCGTCTCGCTGTTTTTGTAGAACTCTTCAACAATAGTAAACTCACGCCGCTCCAGCGCATCGCAAAAATCGGCCAACCCCTTGGCCGGATATTCACAGATGATCTGGTGGATGGCGTTGTTACGCGAGGGCATGTTCATGGTTATGAGAAACTTCATTTCACCTCCATCTCAATTTCAATCAGGGCTTTAACGCAGAGAGCAAGTTCTTCTGCGTAGCGTCTTTGGACGATAGAACGCTCAAAACACGTTCGTCAATCGTTTTCTTTGCGACGACGTGCAATATCCTCACCGGCTTTGTTTGGCCCTGCCGGTGCAGGCGCGCATTGAATTGTTGGTACAACTCAAGCGACCACGTCAGGCCGAACCAGACAATGACGGAACCCCCTTCCTGCAAGTTTAGCCCGTGCCCCGCAGACGCCGGATGAGCCAAGAGCATTTTGATTTCGCCCCGATTCCAACGGTCAATCGTCTCCTGCGACTTGTCCAAGACAACCGCACCGGGAAAGCGGGCCGTGAGAAGCTCAAGGTCAAAGCGATAGTTGTAGGCGACCAATAAATTTTCATTGGGGTTCTCCTCTATGATTTCGGCGAGGGCGTCAAACTTTCCAGTGTGGATCACTGACCAGTTTCCGTTCGTGTCGGTGTACATGGCCCCGTTGGCAAATTGCAGGAGCTTGTTGGCCAGCACCGCCGCAGTGGCGGCCTCAACCTCTTCACCGTTATCAAGCTCGGCCAGCAGCGTCTCTTCAAACTCGTTGTATTTCGCGAGGGTCTCCCGATCCAATTCAACGCTTTCAATGAGGTCAATGCGCTTGGGCAGGTCGAGGTAGTCCTCGGCGCTCATGTGAATAACGCTGGGGGCGATCAGAGAGTGGATCTTGTCGGCGGAGCCCTCGCGCGGCGTAAATTTATAGCCCATGAAGTCGGCCTCAAAGAACCGCTGCTTGTAGGCCGTCATGGTGCGGCCCAGCGTTTGCCCGAAGTCGATCATGTATATCTGCGACCACAAGTCGAGGAGGCCGTTGGGCGACGGTGTGCCGGTCAGGAGGACCATGTATTCAGTCCTCGCCAACACACGCCGCATCGCCTTGAAACGTTGGGAGGACGGGTTTTTGAATGAGCTGCTCTCGTCGATGATGACCATGTCGAAGGGCCACTTGGCCCCCAGTGTCTCAACGAGCCAAGCGATGTTCTCACGATTGATCACGAACACGTCTGCATCGGCCTGTAGGGCCACCAGACGGGCCTTTTGCGATCCCGTGCAGACGGACACCCGGAGGTGCTTCAAGTGCGTCCACTTGCGCGCCTCTTGCGCCCAGACGCTGTTGGCCACGCGCAAGGGCGCGACGATCAGGACTTTGTGGATCGCAAACTCATCGCGCAGGTCGCTGACAGCGGTCAGGGCCGAACTGGTCTTGCCGAGGCCCATGTCGAGGAACAGGCCGCAACGCCGTTGGTCCTTGATGAAGGAGACGGCGCGGCGCTGGTAGGCGTGGAGATTTTCACGAGAAAGCATCACTCTTGCCATCCAGACAATGCATAAACGCGAGTGCTTCTGGCATGACTGCGGGGGTCTTTCATGGGCCGATAAACGCCGGTTGGAAGCAGAACCTTCTTCTTCACCAACCCGTTTATAAGGGCCCCCCAAGCATTGGGGTGGTTTGGCTCAAGCCCAAGTTCTGTGAGAGTAGCGCGAACATCTTCTCCCGTAACAAGTTGCCCCTCCCTTTCCTTTGATATTTTGCGCAGCCGATCATGAACTGCGGCCAACCAAAATGAATTGGAATTGGCTACGCGCTCTATACCTGCGTCTCTGTTTTGTTTTGATTTCTCGGCGTTAAAGTTGCTCATTCGAAGCTCCTTGCCTCTTCCATGCTGTTGATGACCACGACCTCGCAGCCCAACTTCCTGCGCCGCCAGTGGTCGCGCTCCTGCAACTCAGTTGGCTTCTTGCCGGGGGCCTTCAACTCAACAAACACGATGCGTCCGCCCGGCAGCGTGACGATGCGGTCGGGAACGCTGCGCCGACCGGGCGAGACAAACTTCTCGCACAGGCCGCCTAACTCCTTCACGCGCCGCACGAGCGCCGCCTCGATAACTCGCTCAAGCATTATTCCCACGCCTTTTTAATGGGGTGATAGTCGCGATAGGCCATGAAAATCTTGGGCTGGATCTTGAGGAAATCTTCTTCCGGGTGCCAGACCAGTTTCATTCCCTCTGGGGCAGTCAGGGACCACCGCTCAACGACCATGCGGGGTATCCACCGGCCCAACTTCAGGCGGGCCTTCCACTGGCGCTTGGAGACGGGTTTGATTCGCATTTTGTCCACCATTTTGTTGAGGGCGATGGAGACTTCGTCCTCCACCTCCTCGGGTATGTGTGCGGGTATGACTTCACGGGGCGTCATCGGCTGCATCCTCCAGACGCACGGTGTAATCGCGAATGCACTGGTCGATCATGCGGAACATCTCTTCCGTGGTGGCGCTGGGGGCAGTGTTAACTATAGCTTCCGCTGTGAGCATGCACAGCGTCGTCATCACGACCGGCCCGCGTTTGTTTGCAATGAATGGCCGCATCACCGTGGCCAAGTCGATGCACTCATCAATCAATTTATTTGTGTCATTCATTTTGTTCCCCCTTCTTCATTTAAAACGAGAAAATAGCCGGTTTTCTTGAACGGGCCTTTTGAACAGTGCGCTATGCGGTGCCCCGGCCCAATTCCATGATGATGTTCTTTTTTGCAGTTCGGACAATAGAACCGCCACTCATTGTCCTCTTGAAAACATTTGAACGTCGGTGGTTCACCAAGCGTATACGCCTGATTTTCTTTATTCATAGATGCTTCACTCATTTGATCACTCCCATTTCCCTTAGCGCGCCGCGCGCCATCTCGATGTACCGATCAAAGTCTATGTCGTCAGGCAACTCAGCGGGCAGCGTCATCAGGGGCTTGGCCCCGTCAGAGCGCGGCACTTTGTTACTGTTCTTGGCGTAGCTCAGGTGTTCGTCTCGGCCCACCTGCGTAGAGTAATAGAACCGCACGGCCTTGCCGAGATACTCGCCGCGCCACAGGCCGCCCCCGGTGACTTGGCGCACAGTCACAAAGCCCCGCACGTCTGTGCTGGACCTGATCGTGTCTTCAACCGGAACGCCCTTGCTCAGGAACTGCGCCGCCGCGTCCGTGACGATGGTGAAGTCGGGGTTCTTGGACAGTACCGGCTCGGCGTAGACGCCCTTGCGCTTCGTCTTCCCGTCAGGCTTCACGGCAATGTAGTTGTTCACGTCGCGCGAGTGGATCGACCGGTAGTCCGCACGCTCAAGCTCGAACGAGGTCGTCAGCATCCAATCGAACATGGCCTCCTCCAGCCACTTCTCGCGGGCCTTGTCGCACAGCACCACAATGCCGTCCGTGTTGGCGCTGACCACTCGGGCGCCGACGCTCTCAACCCACTCGATCAGCATGAGCAAACAGAGCTGCCCGGTAATCGTCGTCTGGATCATTAGCTCGGGCGCGTAGAGGGCGCTGTACATGCTGCCCAACTTCCCGAAGCTCCCGTTCACGACGATCTTCAACGTGTCGGCAGTCAGCTTGTCGCCCCGCGACTTGGCCTGAAGGCGCTCGGTCACGATGTCCTGATAGATCAGCAGGAAGTCCGACCCCATGTCCTTGGGCGCCAGCTTCAACTTCAGGATGATGCTGGGATAGTACGAGGCCACGTCAAAGTCGGCGAGGATCTGGTCAGGCCCCGCCACAACGCTCTGGCCCTTCTCGCAGGAGTGCAGGCCCCCGATCCCCATCTGGTAGTCGTTCTGTCCGATCCTGATCTTGGTCTTCTGCAACCACTCGGGCATCTGGACCGCGCCGTTCGAGCCGACCGGAAAGCCCGTCTGTAAAATCCTGTGGAAAACTTTTTGGAGTTCTGGCCCCTGAAAATTGACGATCTTCGGGTCCTCGTACCGGCACAGGTGCCCCACGGAGACCTTGCGGGGCTTATAGCTGCGCCCTGTGTACTCGTGCAGGCGGTACTTGATGACGGCCTCGGCAATCTGCGCGTCGGACTTGGAGCGCAGGTCGATGCCACCGTACTGCGCGCCGATCTGCTCCCGCAGTTTGATGGCGGGCTCCAACTTGCGGTAGAGCGCCTCGGTGGTGTCGAGGTCGTTCTTGCAGTACCGGCGCAGCTCAACCCGCTGCTCGGGGTTGATGAGCGCGTCAGGGGCAATGGGAAGGTCTTGGAGCTTGGGGGCGTGCATGCGCCCGCCGTAGATCTTGAGGCCCGCCTTGCCCGGCGCCACGTCAATGATGTCGATGTGGTCCCAGTCGTGCTTGAGGCGCAGGCGGTTGTCCTTGGCCACCTGCCACGCGGGCAAATTGGAGCGGATGATCTCGTCAGAGAACCGCTTGATGGCGTCGCAGGGCCAGCCCTCAAGGGCGGCGGTGATGATGTGGATGTCGTAGCCAAGGCCATTGAAGGACACAGTCGTGTTTTCCTTCATGAGCTGGATGACGCGCGACCTGTTCAGTTCCTGCCCCTTGAACATCTCGTAGGAGGCGTAGCGCGCGTTCTCGATGTTTTTGAACATGACGAGAAAATAATTCGCGTAGACTTCGGTGTCGATGACGAGCATGAGGAGTGGCCTCAGTTAGTGAGTGCGGGTCTCTCCCCGCCTGTCACGCCGTCCTGACGTTTGGTTGCGGCTTGTAAGGTTTCACGGCTATGAGTCAGATGCGGGGGCCGAACCTTACCTTGTAGCGCCTTTAAACGCTCGCCCGTTGCCGCAGCGGCTGCGGGTGGATTACCCCGCCAACCAATCACATGAAGTCGAAGTCTTCGTCCTTGAAGGCTTCGAAGTCGCTGGCCGAGGCGGTCACGCCGTCAGCGAAGGGCTCGCCGTCCTTGAAGAACTGGACGCCCAGCAGGTTCGCGTTGATGCGCTTGCCGAACTGGTTGTTCTGCGCCCACAGCTCGATGATCGCGTTGACGTAGCAGCCCGCGTAGAGCTTGTTGTCTTCCTCGGTGAGCGGGGTCTTGTCGCGGTTGAGGACGATGGGGCGCTTCTGGCTGGAGGCCTTCAGGCTCATGCAACCGGCGTAGCCAGCATATTCAATGCCGTCGCCGTCCTTCATGCAGAGCTTGTCCGGGGGAAGCTTTGCGCCCTTAAGGCCCTCCTTGATCGCCGCGTCGATGGCCGCCTTGATCTCCTTGATCTTGTCGGCCTGCTCGTTCTTGTCGATCAGGAACGTCGCCTCAAACTTGGTCTCCTTCCCATCAAACACAGCCTTGTGGAACAGGCTGGGGAATGACAGGCGGACGTTGGGGAGCATGATCTTTGACATTCTATTCAGTCCTTCTAGTTCTAGGGTTATACGTCGCTTTGCGACGCTTCAACACATTACGCTTCGTTTTCTGAGTCGTCAAGGTTGTCGAAGTCAGCCTCCAAGGGACTAATCGCCGGGCGCGGGTCGCTGTCCTTCGCCACAGTGGCGGCCCCCCGGGGCTTGGCGATGATGTCCTCGATCTTCGACTTGTCCTTCTTGCCCAAGGCCTTCTCCGCCTGCGCGGGGCTGATGAGCTTCTTGGTGTAGGCGGCCTCTTCCCCAACCAATTGGACAAGGCGACTGGCGGCACTTTTCTCGTCCGACCATTTGCGTATCGACCTCCCCTCAACAAGCTTGAACCCCTCGAATTGCACCCCCTCAAGCAGGAGGTCCTTCACAGAGTTTTCCACAGATAATAACCAAGCTTCGACTAAAGTCTTATTCTCAAGGACCGCGCGCATTTGCGCGAAGGTCAGTTTGTGGGGCGCAGGCGCCTCGTCGATCTGCTCAAAGTCGGCCATCAACAAGTCGCTGGTAAGTTTGTAAAGGGCCGGGCATGTCGCCTTGGCCTTGCAGAACTTGCACTGCTTCTCGCCGGGGACACGTTTGGCGCTGGGGTTCTGAGTGTCCAGCGCCGCTTGACGGGCAGTCTCGCCAAACTTCAGGAGATCCATCAGCGGGAGTTCCCACTCGCTGATGGTGTCGAGGCGCGGCTGGACGATGCTGATCTTGATCGTCTTGAAGTCGCACATGAACATGCACTCGGCGTATGCCCCCAAGGCGTAGAGCATCGCCTGCGGATTGTTTTCCGCGTAGACGGGGACGCCCTTGCCGTATTTGAGGTCAATGATGTGCAAGACTTCGTCACTGACAATGATGGTGTCGGCAGTGCCAAAGCCCTCCGGCACCCAGTCCGAGAAGTCCACGCGCCGCTCTATGAACAGGGCGTCTCCGGGCCTCTTCTGGCTAAGGACGTAGCTGACGTATGTCTCGACGTGCTCCCACATTTCCAAGTCGTAGTCGCCGACGCGGATAGGCTTGCCCCGGAGCATCATCTCCATGAGGTCGTGCGCCCGCGTCCCCTCCTCGGCGAAGGGGCTGCCCCTGTCGGGCAATCCCTCCTCGGCCTTGACGCTGCCGGGGCAGGCAATCCACCGGTGTGCGCCCGAGGCGCTAAGTTTGGCGTGTGCGACCATCAGGCCTCCTCCCCCGCCTCGTAGATGTCGTGGGCGAGGCTCATCAGGCGCCCGTGGACCGCTTGGTAGTTCTTGGGGTCGAGCTGCGTGATGGTCTTGGCCCCATACTCCCCGAGAATGCCAAGGATGATGGTCCGGGTGGACGAGTCGGCGCGGGCGATCTCCATCGCCATCGTCTTGAGGTCTTCCGCCGTGATGGCGGGGTCGACTTCTTTCGGTTCGTCTTTTAGGGGTTGATCGGTGACAACGGGGTTTTCCACAGGTTTTGCCGCCTCAATGAGCGCCGCCTGTTCTTCTGGCGTCACCTTCGGCTTTCTCTGTCGGGGTTTGTCGGAATTTGTCGGAATTTCGGTCGGCAATGAATTGCCGACTTTTGCCGACCTAAGTTCAGCGGTCAGGGCTTCGACGGCGGCGGTGAGCTTTTGGATTTCAACTTCTAGCATTTCAGGGTTTCCTTTTAGGGTTATTGCTAACGTGCAATTTGTACGATATGGTCGAATAAGTGTCAACATGCACGATTAGGAGAGCCACAATGCTCACAAGTACAAAAGTCGGGAAGGCCCTCGGCCTGACCAAGGGGACCATAGGGAGGCTGGCCAAGGAGGGCCGAATACCCTGCATTCAACTGCCCTCGGGGCACCGGCGTTTCGATCTGGATGAAGTGAAGGCCGCGCTGTCGCAAGACCTCGCCTCACTGTTGATTGATCCTCGCGCCGGGGAACAAAAATGATGATCCGCTTCACCTACTGCAAAAATTTTGCGACGGCGGTGACACTGGAGCGCCCGTGGCCCGACATGGCCAAGAGCCTAACTACCTTCAAGGCGTGCCCAAACAAAGATGCCTCGATTAAGCGGGCGTCGTACGTTGGCG
>Ga0181344_1000170_pt1 | contig 27078 bp, 24 predicted proteins | sample Su13VDMLBDD_FD_130098 | JGI IMG/M metagenome (GOLD analysis project Ga0181344, IMG submission 130098) | Freshwater viral communities from Lake Michigan, USA - Su13.VD.MLB.D.D | ecosystem: Environmental > Aquatic > Freshwater > Lake | place: USA: Michigan | collected 2013-07-15
AAATAAAAAACAAATGGCTTTAGGAGCATACGGAACAGTAAGACCAGCGGACGTTTCACCACAGGATGTGGAGATTATATTACATTATACTCCTTCCCGAGACGTAACCACTAATTTTACACTGAAAAAATTAAATGCAGCGACATTACTTACACCATATTATCATAACGATTCTACAGGTGGTAAAAAAAATGTTGAAATATTAGGTGGTTTATATAACCTTAAATTGCCGGCAACCGAGTTTAACGCTGTTGGTATATATACATTATATGTTAGACCTGCAGAGATTAGAACTAAGATCACGGATTGTGGGGTTTTATCTGCTTTACCAAATGTTAAAGGGATTGTGATAGATGTTAATAATGTACCACAACAATATAGAAATAAATTTGTTAATCAGGGACTTGTTGGGTTTAGAGTTGAGTATTTAAATTCTGATGGAACAAAGGTTCCTAATTTTTTTAGAATAGTTACTTCCGCATTTTTCTGTGAACCTGTTGTTACTAATCAAACAAACACGTCACAAAAAACTATTCGTTATAGATATACCGAAGGGTCGAGTAATTTAGTATTTTGTACTTTATCTCCGTCATCTTCACCTACGAATAAACCAAATGCTACACCATTCATTGGCCAACCAAACCAAAACATTATTATCACTAACACATTCTTTAATCCTGTGACTTTGGATATTCAAATATCTAATTATGATATCGATACTTTGGCTATTGCTCTTTATGGGAATCAGACTAAAAGTATTGATGATGGTGTTTATACATTATATGATACTGCCGGAAATATTTATAAACAATATAACTTATTTGAAGTTAGAGATAACTTTAATGAATTGTTGTATGAAGTTAGACAAGATAGAGGAACAAATATAGACTTCAGTAAAAACTTTACAAACATAATTAGTTAATGGCTGTTACTAAATATATATGTCCATCACCGGCACCTGTAGGGTCAGGTACGTTTTCCGACGATTTGGTAGGATTCCAAATTGTTAATGGGGGAGGGTTGACCCAAGGTAATTTCCAATTTACAAGTGCGATTTACGAAAAAATAGATAGGACTTTTGATACTGGTGTTTTTTCTGACCCATACACGTTAGATACATTAAACATAACAGATATTGCTGAGGCTAAAAAAATTATAGAAAAAAACTTTAGAGTTTATCCTAATTTTGATTTAGCACAAATAACTAGTTTTTCTCTTTACGGTTCATTACAAAAAAGACTATCGGCTTCAATAACCAAGGTAATTAATAATTTTCCAGCGGCAATACAGATAGACCAACAAAACTATAGTTTGAATACAGGTTATACTGCATTTAATATTGTTTACGATCCGATTGAGAATGAAACTTCTTTTGATGTGGACGTACAATTTTTTAAGAATCCTTTTGATATTGATTATAGTGTCAATGCAACATTAAATATTCAGGTTAGACCGTATAAAGTTAATAAATATCGAAATTTAACCGCTAACTTTAGAAGTTATTCGTTATACACCGATAACTTAACTACTGAGTATAAAATAACTGACTTTGTACCAACAACAACTCTAACTGCGGGGACAATAAATATTATTGTTGAAGGTAATCCGTTTACATCAACAAATACGGTACAATCTATTTTGTTAAAACCAAATAATTTGGTAACCGAACAAATTTTTCAAGACTCTTTTGATGAGGTTGAGGACTACATTTTAAATAGAAATGTATACCCTAAATACACATCTAAGTTCCAATACCCTGATTATGATAGTGATGGTAATTACATCATGATAACCAAATTATTAACTTGGCAAACTGATGGTTTTTGGAATTTAGACATCTCAACTTCTAATTTTGATAATTATTTAACAAATATTCAAACAATAGCTGAGAAACTTGACGAGTATAAGACAAACTTATTAAGTAGATTTTTAACATCGGGTAGCTTAAAAGAGTTTGATACCCCCGACCAAAGAATTGAAAAGGTTTTACAAATTTATGGTAGAAGTTTTGATGAGACTAAAAAATTTATAGACTCATTGGCTAACATGAATTCGGTTAATTACATTGTTGGTAATGACATACCATCTGAGTTACTTTCAAATTTGGCGGAGACGTTAGGTTGGAAAACTGCAATATCACCAATTACGAATGATACTTTATTAAATACTATTTATACCACGACTAATGACGTTATATACCCTGGTCAATCGAAAGAACAAACACCTGCGGAAATCAATTATCAGTATTTTAGAAATTTAATTTTAAATTCGGCTATCCTTTATAAATCAAAAGGAACAAGACAATCTATTGAATATATATTAAGATTGGTTGGTGCTCCCGAACAATTAATCGAGTTCAATGAATATATATACATTGCGGACCAAAAAATATCTGTAAATGATTTTACTAATCAGTTTGCTCAAATTTCTGGAGGAACAAAAATTGATAAGATAACATCTTACGATAGTACAAATATATTTTCAATACAAGGTGTAACATATACTGGTTTTACTGCTAATTCTAGATTAATATCAGTTGGTACTACACTTGCCGATTATGCAATTTCATTACTTGACGGGTATCCGGAAAGTCCTGTATTTACTGATGATTATTTTTTCCAAAAAGGTGCGGGTTGGTTTGAGGCGACACCTGAACACCGTTCACCTGAAGTTATAAAATTCTCAACATCTGAACTTAATTCACAAATACCTGTATTTAGTTCACAACTTTTACCATTCACATATGGACAAGAGTATTTGGATAGATATATTAAATTTCCTTTTTTAGACTTAGGTTATGGATTAACAAGAACAATAGATAATGTAAAATCTTGGAAAGTTGAGGATGTGGGTAAAAGAAAGAGTACTCAAAATTTGTCTGAAACAAATTATTTAATAGAGAACGATAGTTTAGCGATTAATGTTAAAAATATGGAATTATACCTTAACATGGGACAAGGTATAACATATGATATATGGGAAATGTCCTCTAAATATGGGTACCCTATACCAAATACTGGTTTGACATCACCATATCCTTCACCAGGTAATGTCGATTGGACATTTATTAATCCTAAACCTAATCAAAAAACGTTTTTAGAATTTGCACAAACATTCTATAATAACTTAATTAATGTTAGAAATAGACAATATATTTTTGATGGTAAGACAGGGGGATACCCAACCCTACAATACATATTTTGGAAGTATTTAGAAACTAAACAAAATACTACCTTACCGTTTAATGACTTTACGTATCAAAAAATGATAGACTACACATTAGGTCTTGGGGATTATTGGGTTAGGTTGACGGAACAATTTGTACCGGCAACAACGATATGGAATACTGGTCAAAAAATGGATAATTCTATATTTCATAGACAGAAAGTGGCATGGAAAAGACAAAGAGGTTGTACCGATGTAGGACCTAACCCTGAAATAACATCTTCAATTGAAGGTTCAGCAGGCGCTTTAGATTGTAACGACCAATCAATAACTAGTACATTACCTGTATTTGACCCTATCAGTATTTTGGGTACTGAAATATATAATACAATTGTTGGACAAGGGATAGATCCATCACAATGTAATAATAATACGGTGATATCGACTTGGTATGTTGAACTATCTATGATTAATAATATAACAGGTGTTGAACAATCATTAATTAATCAACAATTCTTTATTGGTGATGGTACAAATGCCTTGAGTCAGCTAGATGGGTCACCTTTAACTTATGATATGGTAATAAATGGAATTGATTCATCATTATCGACCTTATACCAACAAGGATTAGATTACTCATTTGTGGGTGGTGTTCTAACTATTTACAACACTACTTGTTATGATGATTTTATGAATAACACATTAAACTTAGACATTTCTATTGACGTTACCGTAGAATGTCTTGGATAAAAAAATTAAAAAATTATGGCTTGTATTACTGGATATACTAATGGTGTTTACTCTTATATAGATTGTTGTGGAGCGGCTAGAACGGGGGTATCCTCTGGAGAGCCCGTATGTATTAACCAATCGTATTCGGGTAGCGTTGTAAATATCGTAATAGATTCCGGAAGTACCTGTACCTCTAACTGTACTGATTTACCGGTTATTGGGTATTATTTTACGGTTACGGGGACTTGCGATTCAACAACAGGCGCAATAGTTATATCTCCGGTTGGTGGGTACCCTCCATATACGGTGGACCCAATTTACCCTATCGGTCATGGGTTAAGTGCTCAAACGGGTACCACTGAAATTATATATACAGGACTTAGTGCCGCAACTTATGTATTTAGACTGAATGATACTTTAGGGTATCAAAATGCTGAAACATATATTAATATATCTGTTGGAACTTGTAATACGGGAAATATTATAGAGGCTAACGGAACTAATTGTGGATTAACCAATGGTTATCTAACGGTAAGTGGTACATCACTTTTTCCACCATATGATTTACTACTATATAAAGACGAATCATTATTATTAATTGAGCAGGCTCAAAATTTTCCATACACGTTTACGGAATTAGATGAGGGTATTTATAATGTATTAATCTCTGATGCTAGTATTACAACCGCAAGAACTGAAAATGTGGTAATATCGGCAAGTACTGAAATTAATTTTGGTTTATGGAAGGTTGATACTTCTAGATGTTTATTGGATACGGGTAAATTGGCAGTGACTGGTATTACAGGTGTTGGTCCGTATACATATTTATGGTCTAATGGACATACAGGTCAAACAATAACAGGATTAACTATTGGTGAATACTCTGTGACCGTAACGGATGTTAAGGGTTGTAGTTTAACGAAGTCAAGTTTTGTTGGTTCTGCAGAAGAATTAGGTGTCGGTTTAATTAATAATCAACAACCCAATTGTTTTGGAAGTGATGGTCAGATATCGGTAACCTTAACAGGAGGTACAGTACCCTTTTATTATTCTGCGAGTTCTGGTAACATAGGAGTTACACTATCAAACACATTCACAATTAGTGGATTACCAAGTGGGGATTATGGTATTTTAATAAAAGATGCTAATTTTTGTAGTTTAAATATTCTAACAACACTTAATAGTGTTAATGGGTTTAGAGATGTAAAAAATGTCATAACAAATTCTGTTTGTAATAAAAATAACGCATCTTTAAAAACAACAATTAATGGTGCTTATGGGTTTTATTTATACTCATTATCAGGACAAAATACAAACATCGTATATGAAGAATATACTCAAAACCAAAACACGACTTTTAGTAATTTAGTTTCTGATACTTATTTATTAAAAATTTCAGGTCAATCAAGTAATTGTCTTTATAGTGAAACAATTGAAATAAGTGCTGTGGATAAATTCAATTTAACTGCAACAACGACACCATCTTCTTGTGGATCACCAAATGGGTCAATATATGTTGAAGTCGGTACAGGATATACCGCGCCTTTAGATTACGTATTAAGTAATGGTCAAAATCTAATCGATGTTCCATTTAGTTCTTATACATTCAATTATTTAATTCCAGGTGATTATATATTACAAGTTACCGATTCTGAAAATTGTACGGTAACTTTAAGTCTGAACATACCTTTAAGTGGTAGTTTATCATCAACACTTACTAAGACTGAATGTAAAAATGCTAGTGATGGTATAGCGGCTGTGACTATTTTTGAGGGTACACCACCATTCACATATAATTGGTCGGATAACACACCATCAGGAAGTACAGGAAGTACGGTAACAGGTCTTTCAGGTGGAACATATGACGTAACTATTACCGACGGTAATGGATGTACTAATTATTGGCCTTTTACAATAACGTGTAATCAAGTTATTGTATCAGGAAGATCAAGATACAATATCTTTAATAAAACTTTTGTTAATACGTCGGGGACTAGAAGGACAATTTCTAAAATGTTAAATGAAGGGTTTATTGATTTAACTACGGGATATACTAATTGTATTTTAAACACCGCCGTTTTAGATGCTGTCTTTACAATAAACGGCTCTGCAACAACTCAAAACTTTATATATACTGACGATGGTGCGTGGCAAAGGGCGATTGAAACGATATTAGGAAGTATTCCACAAATCATATCATATACTGTTAATGTTTTAAATAATGTACTAATCATAATTTCTGATTGTGACCAAATGGGTAATAACTTTTTTAAGTTGGAATTATCGATAACTTATGATATAAGTTGTGACCAAATTAAAACACCGACACCAACTCCGACAATGACGCCTACACCTACACCGACACCAACTGCTAGTTCTACACCTACCGCAACCCCAACACCTACACCGACACCTGCTGGATTTACTTGGTATAATAATGGTGAGTATTACAATACTGCAGATGAAGACATTTGTATTGATTCGGGTTGTAACGTTAGATTGTATACTACAGGGTCAACAATTAATTTAGGTAATATTGTTTACACTAACCCCACATTGACAACTAGATATGTTGGTACTAACTTAGACCCTAAAAATGGTGGATGGGCAAGAATCTATTTATCAAATAGCTGTCCAATAACTACAAGAAATGTTGTACAAGTTGATGGGGATGGTATAATAATCACAAAGTTCACTTGTTAACATGGGTAGTTACTTAATAATCACAGGTGAAACAGGAGGTACTCCGCCGTACACGTTTTTTATATGTGACGAAAATGGTAACAACTGCCAAAATATTGGTTCGTCTGGGGGTACATTTACATTGAGTCCTTTATTTCAAACCGCGGAAGTTTTAATGGTTAAAGTGATTGATTCAACTAATTGTGAATTTTTCCAAATAGTAAGTTGTCCAATCTACTATTTATTACAAGAGAACGGTTTCTTTTTACTACAAGAAAACGGTTATAAAATTATTTTGTAAAAAAATTTATGTCACAACAAGATTTAAGAATATCCCAACTACCATTTGTGGCTTCAGGGTCACCTGATAGTATAATGGTTATGGTCGATTACACAACCCAAGCTAGTGGAGTAACAAGTGCAATATATTTTTCATCGGTCACCGCGTCAATAAGTGGTGGTACCGGTACCAGTGGACTTGCCGGTTCTTCAGGAACATCAGGTTCTAGCGGAACATCAGGAACTAGAGGGTCATCAGGTAGTAGTGGTTCTTCAGGTTCAAGTGGGTCATCCGGAACAAGTGGTACTAGCGGAACTGCAGGAAGTAGTGGGACTTCAGGAACTAACGGAACATCGGGTTCAAGTGGTACTGCAGGTATCTCAGGATCTTCAGGTATTTCAGGTTCATCAGGAACTAGCGGATCTTCAGGTATTTCAGGTTCATCAGGAACTAGCGGATCTTCAGGTATTTCAGGTTCATCAGGGTCAAGTGGATCTAGCGGTGTATTTAGTGGGGGGTCTATTTCGGCAACAACAATTTTCTTAAGTGGAATAAGTGCGAATACGATTTATACGGATTATATTGATTTTAACACAGGAGCAACAGTTACCGCACAAACCGCTAGATTAAGATGGAATAATAGCGACGAAATACAAGGACTTGAAGTTGGTATGGGTGGTGGTAACGTCACTCTTCAAGTTGGGGAAGAAAACTTAGCTCGAGTTTATAATGACGACTCTGTCACACTAACCGATGGAATGATTGTTTATGTGTTTGGAAATCAAGGTAATACTATATCAGTAAAAAGGGCCAGTGCAACTGGTGAGACGACGTCTGCACGTGTTTTAGGTATGGTTACTGAATCGATACCTGTCGGTGGGAGCGGAATTATTAACACATAAGGGTTAGTTAGGGATTTAAATACTTCATCATATAGTGGAGGAACACCATTATATCTTGGTACAACACTCGGGTCATTCACTAACGTACAACCACAGGCCCCAAACCATATATGTCTTATTGGGTATGTATCAAGAAGTCACGCATCTACAGGGTCAATTTTTATACACATAAGTAATGGTTGGGAACTTGATGAAATACATGACGTATTAATTAGTGGTGTGACGAATGGAGATTTATTAAGTTATGATTCTTCAGATTCAACATGGAGAAACACTAAGATACTTAAAGGAAGTTACACTATAACGGGTAATACTTATTTTGGTATTACATCGGGAATTACTTTGGACCAAGCTAATGTTAGAATAGGTATTAACACATCTAACCCACAACACACTATTGAGGCTTTTGGTACGAAATCTAAAATTACTTACGAAAACGGTTCAGGTGGAGCATTTCAAATATCAGGTGACACAAATTTACCAAGATTCGGTGTTATAGGAGCTCCTTCTGTAACAAGACCATCGTTTAATATATTAATGGGTGTAAGAACCTATGATGATGTAACATTCCCTGGATATGGTAAAGTTGGAGATACATTCATATACGCTTCCAACGAAGCAAACGGTCTTAATATTATCAATCGTCAAACATCAGGTTCTACATTAGAGGATTACATTAGATTTTATGCAGGTCAAGACGCTAATGGAACGACACCTGACATTCATATTCAAGGTACAGGTTCTACAAGAGGATATGTTGGATTTGGTATTACCAACCCAACAGAAATGGTTGATATTTCCGGTAACGCGAAAGTAAGAGGTCAAATAATCTCACCAATAATTAGTGCTACGACAGTATCTGCAACCACAGTGGTGTTAAGTGGGTCTAATCTTAGTTCTTCTTGGACATCTTACACCCCTGTTTGGACTGCAAGTGGTACTAATCCAGTAATTAATAATGGAACTATAGAAGGTTGGTATAAAGTAATTGGTAAAACATGTTTTGTAAGAGGAAATATCGCTATGGGTAGTACAACAACTTTCGGTACAGGAGAATGGTACGTCTCAATGCCGGTTACAGCTGTACACGCTGATGCCATATTAATGACGGTAACTTTATTAGATAATGGTAGTGCTTGGTATAACGCCACAATGGCTGGTGCAAGATCCGGTTTTAATAATAAGGCTCCTATGCAATATGTGAATTATTTAAATGGAACTGCTAGTGACGTAAACCCAACCCAACCATTTACTTGGACGAATGGTGATAGATTTATTTGGAATGGAAGTTATGAGATACAATAATTAAAAAATAGATGATAATTCAAATAACTGGTGTAACAAGTGGGACAAGTCCATATGATGTATTTTTATGTGATACTGGATATACGTCTTGCTTTTTAATATCAGGTAGTTGTCAAATACCACCTACAGTTGTGGTGGATACTGATTACTTTTTTCCTAATTATTATTATGTCGGTTTAAAATTGGTCGATACAAATGGATGTATTTTTACACAAAACCAAGTTTGTATTCCTGCTCCGACACCAACCGCAACGGCAACACCAACCCCTACAACAAGTCCTACACCGACCCCTACAAATACTCCGACACCAACCGCAACGGCAACACCAACCCCTACAACAAGTCCTACACCGACCCCTACAAATACTCCGACACCAACCGCAACGGCAACACCAACCCCTACAGTTAGTCCAACGCCGACATCAACACCCACAGCAACCCCTACACCAACAACGAGCCCTACACCAACTCCTACACCAACACCAGGATTAACGGTTAGTTCGTGGTATGAGTATAGATATGGGAATACAGGACCGTATACAAATTTCAACACTGTGGCTAATTTTTCACAAGCAAGTACTTTATTTTGTAGTCTTTGGTCTGGTACTTCCTCTTATTTAGGTGCTGCTGTAAGATATGACGGAACTTTGGGTATTGGTACATATTTAGGTAATTTTTCCACATCATTACCGGTTGCGAATGGAAATTATGTGATAGGTAATTCCCCTGGTGTTTCAGGAAGTACTCTGCATTGGGTTCAAATAACCGGAGGAACAGGAATAATCGCATTTTACCAACAAATACCACCAACATGTCCAACACCGACTCCTACTCCTACTTCAACACCAACACCGACTCCTACCTCAACTCCTACACCAACCCCAACGGCAACTATTAGTCCTACACCGACCCCTACACCAACACCTACTTTTGTTTGTGATGTTGATACGTGTTTAAGTGGTTGTTGTTCAATTACATTATCGGGTGTGACGCCTAAAGATATTACGTATTATGATTGTGATGGAACATTAGTAGGTGTGAATGGAGTTACTAATTTATCGTTCTGTACTGACCAATCGTATGGTCCGTATAGTGGTAATGGATTAACATTAGCGGGTGTGTCTTGTTGTGAAATAACAAGTGGTAGTATTTTATATACGGATACTGATAGTGCGTTTTTATTCAGTTATGACCCTATTAGTAATAGTAGTACAAAACTGACTATGCCTAATTCGCTTGACTATGGTTCAATTAATTCTATTGCTCATATTGAAGATACGTTTTGGTTGATTAATTCGGCACAAACAGGAATTGATGAATATAATTTAACTTTATCACCATTTAATTTAACATATAATAGAACCATTACAACTCCTTTCACTCCTGGTGGTATGGATGTTATAGATGAAAACAATTTAATGATTGTGGATGTTGGGTCCGACCCACAAGAACTCTATAAAATTAATATTGCGGGTTCAGCTGCGACACCAACTTTTGTTACGACATTAGAAAATGGTAGAAATTATTACGAATTGGTGTACAGTAAAGGTGTTAGTAGTGAAAAAGTAATAATAACATCAACATCGGGAGGAAGTATTGGTTACCTTAGTCAATACGACGTACCAACAGGTACTCTTGACGTTGATTTTGTTACTACGGGAATATCGATACCTGCGGGTGTTGTGTACACAGGAGCTGGATTTTATATTGTAGATAATAATGACATATATTTAAGTGGGGTACTTAATTCTCCACCGTATACTATTACTACGGGGTCAGAAAAATTATACACACCGGGTAATGGTATATCACAAATAGGTGGTAGCGTCACCCAATATTTTACTTAGACTTTATTTAGTTATTGATTTTATTAATTTTTAATAAAACCATAAAATGAAGATTTTTATCCAAATTGCGTCGTACCGTGATCCAGAATTAAAACCAACGATTGAGAGTTGTATTGAAAACGCGAAACATCCTGAAAATTTAATTTTTGGAATTGCAAAACAATTCCATCCTGATGATACTTTTGATGATTTATCGGAATATGATAACGATGAAAGATTTAAAGTTATTAATATCCCGCATCAAGAATCTAAGGGGGCATGTTGGGCTAGACACCAAATACAACAATTGTATAATGACGAGGAGTATACCCTTCAAATAGATTCTCATATGAGATTTGAAAAAAATTGGGATAAAACATTGATTGGTATGTTAAACCAATTAAAAGATATGGGAATACCAAAACCCTTATTAACATCTTACGTACCATCGTATAATCCACAAAATGACCCTCAAGGAAGGGTTCAAGTACCTTGGAGAATGGCTTTTGATAAGTTCATTCCTGAAGGTGCGGTATTCTTCTTACCTGAAACAATCCCTAATTGGGAAGAAATTAACGTGCCGGTACCGTCAAGATTTTATTCCGCCCACTTTTGTTTCACATTAGGTCAATTCACAAAAGAAGTTCAGCATAATCCTGAATTTTATTTTCATGGTGAAGAGATATCGATTGCCGTTAGGGCATTTACTCATGGGTATGATTTATTCCACCCACACAGAGTTGTGGTTTGGCATGAATACACTCGAAATGGTAGAACAAAACAATGGGACGACGACAAAGAATGGTATTTAAAAAATGAATCATCACACTTATTAAACAGGAAACTTTTTGGTATGGATGGATTGATTCAGGAAGGTCATGAGGATAAATATGGTTTTGGTACTGAAAGAACCTTAAGAGATTATGAAATTTATTCTGGATTATTATTTGAAAAACGATCAGTTCAGGATTACACCCTACAGAAAAAATACCCACCTAACCCTTATGATTATCGAAATGAAGAGGAGTGGATTAATAGTTTTACTAAGGAAGTAACTAAATGTTTTACTATTGATAAAGAAATGGTACCTGAAAATGATTATGAATTTTGGGTTGTTGCGTTTAATAGGGAAGGTGGAGAAACAATCTTTAGACAAGATGCTGATAGTAATGAGGTAAAAAGATTATTACAATCGAATAATCAAAAAATAGAAATATGTAGAACATTCCAAACTGCTGAGACACCACACACATGGGTCTTATGGCCGTTCTCAACATCTAAAGGGTGGTGTGATAAAATAGAGAAAAGATTATGATTAAAAAAGTATTAGTTGGATTATCCAACAACATTTCTAAAAATATAGAAAAAATAAAAGTATGGTCTAATAGTTTTAAAAAACATGTGGACGGAGATGTTGTTTTACTTTGTGCAAATGTGAATCAAGATGAAATAAATACGTGCATAGAATTAGGAATTATACCAATTAGTGTTACTGTTGAAGATACATGGTTTATTAATAATAAAAGACTTAAACATACATTAGACTTCATTAGTAAGTCAGATTACGATTTGTTTATGGTTACTGACGTTTTTGATGTGGTATTTCAGGGAGACCCATTTATAAAAATGGAAAATGGGTATGATGTGTTTGTTGGGTCCGAAGGGTTAAGAATAAATGAAGAACCGTGGAATGGTGATGTAATTGCTAAAGTTTTTCCTGAAGATTTAAATATTTGTAAAACACATGATATCATATGTTCGGGGGTTATTGGTGGTAGAAAAGAACCTTTAATAAAATTATATACAAAATTAAATGATATGTGTGAAAATAGTAATAACTCACATAACATAAAAGACCAAGCAGCATTAATAATAATGGTGGCCAAAAATGAAATTGAAAATTTAAAAATATTTTCATTTGATGAGGGTTGGACTTTACATTGTGCAGTTGGGGGACCTACACAGTTCTTCGAATCGTGGGGGTTCAAAAACACATTAATTAATCGATACGGTGGAATACCTTACCTTAATGAAAATAAACTTTACAACCACAAGGGGGATGTTTACGACATTGTTCACCAATTTAATAGAATACCTGAGTGGAATGAAATAATAACAAAAGAATATGAATAACGTTTATTGTGTTTGTACAACCCCTGATGTATACCCTGCATATGCAAATCATTGGTTGAATTTCCCAAAAGAAATTACTTGGGTTTCAGATATAACTAAAGATTTGTCTTTTAATCTTGGGTTTAACTATACTGAAAAAGAATTAAGAGAGAACTTAAATTTTTATGGTGATGTAAGTAAAAGACATTATTGGAATTCTTATGGGAATAGGAATATTATATGGTTTTATGCTCATTTTAGGATGTTAAATTTTTATATATCCCACCCAAATTACGATTATTATTGGTTTTTTGACGATGATGTAAAAATGAAAGATTGGGATTTATTTTTTGAAGGAACAGATAAAGATGACTCTGATTTTTTAGGGTATTTTATATTTAAAAATACTGATGTAAATTCTCAAGAAAACGTACCACATTTAGACAATAGAACTACGTCTCAGCACATGTGGTTTGAAAGATTTCCCGGTGACGGTGATTTATTACCTGAAGATGTTAATGAAAAATTCGGGTCATTTTTCCCTACCAATAGATTTTCAAATCAAGCAATGAAAAAACTATTAGAAATACATGAACAAGGTTTACACGGATATTCGGAAGGTTTTGTACCGACAATGTTAAATAAGTATGGGTTTAAACTTAATACGTTAATTAAATCTGATAATACATCAGATTTTTTCGATGTTAATCAAGTAGACATACAACATAAAAATATGAAAATTAATTGGGAATGGATATAAAAAAGACGGCAATAGTGACCGCATTATTTGATATAGGTAGAGATAAATGGGATAATTACACTATGTCTTACCATACATACTTATGGTGGATGAGAAGTATTCTTTTTTTAGATACTAACATAATAATTTATACTGAAGAAAAATTTAAAGACCAAATTTTAGAATTTAGAAAAGAGGTTGACCCTAATTTGGAAAAAACAATAATTATTATACAACCTTTAGAAGAAATTGAGGGTTATAAAACATTTTTTGACCCTTTAGATAAATTAATGAGTAGTGATGAGTTTAAAAATAAAATTCATTTTGCAGTTCCTGAAATGACTAAACCATTATATAATGTGGTAATGTTCAGTAAGTTATTTTATATTTTGGATTCTTTTAAAAAGGGATTGTTTGATGCTGATTTATATGTTTGGGCAGATGCTGGGGTGATTAGAGATGACCACCCTAAAAAAAATGTAAAATGGCCAAATTTAGATAAGATAAATTCTCTGAATAATAATAATGTTACTTTTTTTTGTCACCATGATTATGTTAGGTTTGAAAATCCCGAGTTCCATGCGTTATCTCAAACAAGATTTATACAAGGTGGGTCATTATTTGTTCCGAAACATAGAGTTATTGAAGTATGTGAAACATTTAAAAATGTTACACTTGAGGCAATTTCAAATGGGTATGTTGGTAGTGATGAAAAGATGTTTGATTTTACATATGTTAAACAGCCTGAGTTATATAATTTAATAAAGTGTGAGTGGAGAGAATATATTGAGTTATTCTTATGATAAATTATTTAATAAAATGAATAATTGATTATTTATATAATAAAGTTAATCCTACATGGCAAATATATTATTTGAAGGTTGTAATTACCCCGCTTACCAATACACCTATACAGGGGTTAGTTGGGCATATACCTCATCCGTTGGGTCCGTTTTCTCGTTTTCTGGAGATTCGGTAGTTCCCGATGGTTGTTATGAGATAGTCTCTTCTTATGTTACAGGATTTACGACTACACAATTTATTTCACTTAGTGGTGTTTATACCTTACAAGCAAATTGTAATACCGGTATTTGTTTATCGTTTACGGGTTCTTCGTGTAATAATCAAATTTGTATTGGTATTAATAATAATACTTACAGTGGGTATAGCGGTAACTATGTAGTTGCTGGTGAACATAATGGGTATCCATATTGGTCAGGGTCAACTAATGGACGTATTTTTTACGATAATGTTAAATGGTGTTTAAGTAACTCTTTAACGGGTACTTGTTATTTTTTCGGGTCAGAACCGACAAGTTCGTATTGTCCTGATTTAAGTGAAACAATACTTTATAGTGGTAGCTGTATAACACCATCCCCGACACCTGACCCATGTAGTAGTTTGGATTTCGACGTGATTTTGGATTGTAATTTCGATACCCCAACCCCAACACCCACTCCTTCATCAACTCCTACACCAACCCCAACACCTACTCCGACCGCAACTCCTTGTGTCTTTACTGCAACAATAACATTTAGTGCTTATACAACACCAACCCCTACACCTACACCAACCCCTACACCAACTCCGGCGTATGGGTATTCAATAACTGGTGAGACTGTAACTTTCGTGGTTGAAAGTGGTAATTTTAATTGTCCAACAATTAAAGTATTACAAGACTGTAATAACGGTAGTTTATATTATGTTGGTGAACCAATAATAAGTGGAACAACACCTTTAAATACTGGAACGACATTTCAAGCGGTGATAGATAATTTACCAAGATGTGTGACGTATATTAGTGAGAGTGCTGGAAGTGCAAGTGGATATTTAAATTCCGTGGTACAGGTATATTCAGGATGTAATGTTTGTATTACCCCAACACCTACACCAACACCTACCTCAACACCTACACCAAGTCCAACACCAAGTCCAACACCAACACCTACTGTATTCTATTCGCCTAATACACAATTTGTTTTCACATCTTGTGATTCTAATTTAATGATAGTTCAAGATGAGTACCCACCACGTAATATTGTTGTGGGTGATGTAATAAAAGACCAAACAATTGGATGTTATACATATATTGGTAATTTTGTTAATTATTACCCATCTCCTGAGTACAGATGGTCTAACCAACCGGTATTTACCGCAACTACCGCAACAACTTATGGTAGTTGTTTAAATTGTTTAACGCCAACACCAACCCCTACACCATCATATAATGTATGGAATGGTCAAGGAGGGTTTAGTGTTTCTTGTCCTGTTTGTCAATTAACAGATGGAGGTGTTGATTTAACATTCTATACTTCAGTTAATAGTACATCTTTAGTGGATGGTGTATTCATTTACCAAGATTCCTCACTCACAAAACCTATTGTTGAAGATTATATTAAATATGGTGGGTATGTGTATATAGTTGACACTAGTGGTGAAATAAAACTTTTATGTAGGGTAAACGGTAACTGTTAAAATTATGAGTACACAAGTAACAATACAATCAATAACTGGAGTGACAACACCACTTAATCTATGGATATGTGATAGTTGTGATGACGGGGCATCTTGTCAATATATTAAGACAATTAACACATTACCTAATAGTTTTGTGTTACCATCGGTATATGAAGTTGCCACACAATACGCAATAAAATTATATGGCTCAAGTGGTTGCACTTTTTGCCAAGTATATTAAAAATTAATAAAAATGCCTGCATACAGTGGTAATTCATGTGAAATTATAACCTTATTCCCGATGGGAGTTGAGTGTTCGGTAATCGATGCTTATACACCATTTACTAATGATGGTGGAATAAGTTTGTTTATAACTGGTGGAACCCCACCATACTCAATTAATTGGAGTAACGGTTCACATAGTCAAAATTTAACTAATTTACAAGTTGGTAATTATACTGCTACTGTAGTGGATTATTATGGTGATTTTACCGGAACGACGACTTGTACGGTTGGTAATGTTACTTTCTATCTTGAGGAGTTTGAAAGTTGTACTTCACCTGGTTCTTATATATATTATTTGGCTAATATGGGAAGCCAATTTTCAGCCAATACCATTTATTCTTTAAACTTACAAAGTGGATGTTGGATAAGTAATGGGGTGTTATTATATACGGCACAAACTTATTATAATTACAGTGCTATTACATCTACAGGGCCTTTTGAGACTTGTGTCCAATGTATCCCAACAGTCCCTCAATTATTGAATGTTTCGGGTATGTGTTTAACTACAAACTATTTAAACACTCAATCACAATATCAATTTTATTCTGGAGGAACGATAAATGGGTACCCATCTTGGAGTGCATCAACACCAAATCAAACAATTTATTATAATACAGGAACTACGATGTGGGTGATTTCGGGATGGTCGTTGAATGGTACACCATATTTACAAACACCATATAGTCCACCTATTGGATTGTGGACTGTAGCGGGAGCTAATAGAACAGTATCTTTAAGTGTAGGGGAATGTGAAGATTCAATATCGGCAATAATTACTAGTAATTTACCTAGTTGTGTTGCGGCACAAAATGGTACAATACAAGTCACTAATGTGATTGGAGGTAATTCACCATATGAGTATTCGTTAAATAATAATCCAGCCTCTTATCAAGTATCAAATACCTTTACAAATTTACCTTCAGGGTTATATACCGTATATGTACAAGATATAATTGGAAATGTTTCTGCAAATGTTGTGAATTTACAATCGTCAACAAATGTGAGTCAGTACACAATTAATTTAAATTTAGTACCGGCTACTGTACTCCCAACAACAAATACCAGCACACAAATAGTTAAAATTTTTAATTGGGAAATTTCTGTTTCACCATCTTTACCTGTTGGGAAAACTTTAACCTTCGACATAACACACGTAGCCAACGTAGTAAGAGGTAACGGTATCCAATCTACAGCAACTAATGTATCAACTACGGGAACAACCGGTGGAGGGTCTTATATTAGTGGTACGACTTTATCGACGACATTATCATCTACAACTACCGCTTGTAGTTCTACATTAACGTACACTAGTTACGTTACAAGTGCTATAACTAGAACATATAAGGCTAAAATTATTGGTGTTGGTACAGTTAAAGGTACGGTCGTTTCAACTATAAATACACCTGCGGTAACTACGGGATGTGCTAAAACCGCAACCATAAATAATAATATTTCAATAACTAACGTCACACTAAGTAATCAAACTATTTGTGAGACGTTAAATCCAAACGTCACTCTGTTAACGTTTAATACAACTAAGACAGGTCTTATTAGTATGGGTCCTTCTGGTATTATTGGAATACAAAACTAATAAAATGATAATTATATAATATGTCATACATAATTAAAACAACGGGACCATTAATAAGTACAATACTTACAGATGCGGCAAGAAAAAAAATGTCGCAAGGAAAATTTAACATCGCATATTTCCAAATAGGTGATAGCGAAGTTTGTTATGGTTGTGTTAGTAATATGATTCCATCACAATTAAACGTATTGTCACCACAATACAATGCTCAGAATTTAACACCGGTACCTGAAAAAAATAGACACCATGTTAAGTATCCTTTATTTTTAGACTCAACTTCAGGAACTACTTATGGTATTCCTTATGATGCGTCTTTTGTTGATAATATCTTTAATTCTGCGGCACCAAGAGGATTTTTTACGGGATCAACTGCAAGTACATTTAACTTTAGTGCATATACCTCGTCATCTTATACAATTAATCCTAATTTTAATGTTGCTAATAATACTTTAGGTTCAGGAACAACACTCGTTATTAGTAGTAATTCAGTTAACCCTTCGGTTTCTGGAACTGTAACTCCTGGTATGATATTAACTTTGTTTAGTACAAATTCTATATCACCTTTAAGCGGTAACGCTCCTATGTTCACTTATGTTGTTGTTGGGATAACTGGAAACACATCAACCGCATCGACAGTAACAATACAAGTCGATAGAGGATTACCTAACTTCCAATCAATGGGATATACAGGGTCTTCAAGGATTTTGTTTTATCCATCAGGTATGACCTCATTGTACGATTCGGTAACACCACAATTATATTGGGCAACAAATGTATTCAATTACGAGACAAATTGTGACGTTTCTCAATCCGACGTTAAAGTATGGGATATGAATATTCCTTGGACTGAATCACCGGCTGGGATTTTCTCAAACCAAGTTTTAGATTATAACTATTACAAATCTACAGGATACACAGGGTCAAAAGAATATTTTGGTTATAATTCTAATGGAGGTCAGGTGGACACCGGTTCAGTTTATTTCACTAATTCAATGGACCAAAACATAGTATTAAGTCCTAGTGACCAAAAATCGATAGCTATTATTCATTATACCAATCAAGCGATTGATAATTTTTATGGTGAAAAATTTGCTCAACAAGAGTACGATTCTGCAGACCCCGGAGCTACAGGTCAGGCAAGAAACTTTAAATTAACTATTCCTTGGTTGATGTGGCACAAGAACACTAAAGCGACTATCGGTGAAACGTTTTACACGGACCCAAGTGGTTTTACACAGGTCGATTTATTCCAACCATATTATATTCAATCTAAAAAGGATGCTAAGTTTAATAGTCCTGGTTTAAGATATTATAATTTGTGGGACACTCACGTTAATGGTAATGGGTACCCTAGTAGAGTTGGTAAAGTTTTCCCTGATTATAAAATGGTTATATTTGATGATGACGAAATAATTGCGGCATTAAATTATAAATCAAATCGTTCATGGACATTACCCGCACCTAAAGTTGGTACAATTATACCAAACGCTTGTGATGGTGTTATGGGTGAAGATGAAGGTTTGTTAAGTGCAAATACCGAGTCCGTTTTCGTAACATATAGATTCAATAACAGTGCATTTACGAATTCATTACATTGTAATTATTATACTAAAGTGACCCCAAGACTTTTGGACCCAACACAACCAACTTATAATATATTTTTAAAATTTGGTAGTGAGTTTCCTTTTTTGGTGTCAAGTAATCCAACAATACCTACAGGGTATACTGCAAATCAAATGAAAGTGTTAGTTCAAAAAGTATCAAGTGGTACTACAAGACCTAATCCAACATTATGGAAAGAAATTGATGTTATGTCACAATTGTCGGCATTAACATTAAATGGTAAATTAACTGTAACTGGGTTGACGGGTACTACAATACAAATTACAAAAGATATGTATGACAACGCTTCAACATATAATTTGAATAATTATATCACGTTACCTACACCCGCAAATAGTGGTGTCACATTAAATTTTGGTGGAGAATATTATTTCTACGGAGCAATACAAACTGACATACAAGCAACTATCTATGTGATGAATTATCTATGTAATTTAGGACAAACTCAATTTTTAAGTTCGACTAATCCTACTTGGGATGGGTCGGCTCCTTATGTGTCAGAAGTAGCTCTTTACAACGATGAAAAAGAACTTATGGTTGTATCTAAGATACAGTCACCTGAAAAACGACAAGGTATTCAGCAGTATCCTGTTAAATTGGATTTTTAATTAATTATGTCACAAAAGCAAGATTTTAAAAACTCACCGAAAGTGTTGGGGTTAGATATTTCAACTAAAACAATTGGGTGGAGTTTGTTTGATATTCAAACAAAAGAATTATTAGAATTAACTCATTTCTCACCGGTAATTAAACCAAAACCTGAAGATAAAATTGAAGAATTATTATTAAAGGTTGTTGCCTTTGAAGAGAAATTGGAAGGATATACTAATTTAGGAATTACTAAAGTGGTGATAGAAGAACCATTATTGAACTCTAATAATGTGTGGACAGTTGGGGTATTATTAAGATACAACTCGATGATTACTAAATCAATTTACGATATATTAGGTATTATACCAACATATATATCCACATACAACTCAAGAAAGTTTGCTTGGCCAGACCTAATTCAAAAAAATGACAAGGACAAATATGTTTTATTTGGGGGATTACCAAAAGACATTGACAAAAAAGAACTTATTTGGAAAAGAGTTTCAGATAAAGAACCTCAGATAAATTGGTTGTACACTAAAAATAATACCCTTAAAAAAGAATGTTTTGATATGGCGGATTCTTATACTTGCGTCTTGGGACATATGAAAGAACAAAACATTTGGTAATTGTTTTTTTTTGATTTTTTTAATGTTGGTGAGTATTTATTAGTAAATAAAAAAAGAAACACATTAATATGAAAAGAATAATTAGATTAACTGAGTCAGACTTAACTCGTATCGTTAGAAGAGTTATTGCGGAACAAGAAGATGTAACCGCAAGTGCTCCAACGGCAGCAGGTGGACCATTAACAGGTGTATTGGTAAGTCAATTAGGTGAAAAAACTGTAAGTTGGGGAGATACTATAGAGTTTAATTTTAAAGCTTTAAAAAATTCAGGACAAGGTACACTTACAATTAAAAAAATTGTACCAAGTAGTGATAATATGATGGTAGATACCAAATTACCTATTACTTTAGCGCCAGGACAAAGTTTTCCTCTTAAAGTAAAAGCAAAAATGGTACAGGGTGGTACAACAACTAGACCTGACCAAAATGGAGTAATGAATTATGATGTTCCTGTATTCATTTACACAGATGGTAAAAAAGAAAGGTATCAAATTCAGTGTAGAGCAACTTTATATCTACAGTAAAAAATAAATTTTAATATGAAACCCCACACTAAACTGTGGGGTTTTTTATTTATCGGTCATAATACCGATAATTGACATTCCCTTTAAAATTCGTATCTTTTAGATATGAAAGAAGAATCCCTATTGGTTGATTTATTGATTACTATGTTCGGTGAACCGAAGAGTGTGAACGAGTCTAGCGGACAAATGTCTGTGGACTGCCCCGTCTGCTCTTACGATATAAAAGGATTAAGTAAAACGGACGGTAAAGGTAATTTAGAGATTAACTTTCAACAACACGTTTACAAGTGTTGGGCATGTGCTGAAACACATGGAACTCACGGACATTTAGGTAAATTAATTGATAAATATGGGTCTAAAAAAGATAAGAAAGTTTATAAATTAATAAGACCCGACGATTACGAAAAAAAAGAAAAAATATACAAACCTTTAGAACTACCAAAAGAGTATAAAAAGTTTGAAGAGATACATCCACTTCATATACCAAGAAAAGAGGCGTATAACTACCTTAAAAAAAGAGGTATTACCGACGAAATTATTGAAAAATATCAAATAGGTTTATGTATTGAAGGTGAGTATTCCGGAAGGATAATCGTACCATCCTTTAATAAAAAAGGTGAGTTAAACTTTTTTGTGTCTAGATCTTGGAACCCAAGGTCAAAGTTAAAATACAAAAATCCCGAAGCGGCAAAGGACTTCTTAATATTTAATGAAAGTTTAATAGATTGGAAAAAAGATATATACCTTGTTGAGGGTGTGTTTGATAGTTTCTTTTTAGGTAATTCAATATGTTTATTAGGGAAATACATAAATGATAATTTATGGGAGAAATTATATACTAAAGCTAAAAACAATATAATAGTTTGTTTGGATGGTGATGCATACGATGATGCAAAAAAACTATTTGATAAACTAAACGGTGGTGCACTCTACAACAGAGTGAGATTGGTAAAACTACCAAAAGATAAAGATGTATGTGACCTTAAAGGTGACATAGAAAAATATTACGAGGAGATAAAGGAATGAATTTAAAAAAGATTGCGGAAGAGATAAGGGGAATAATATCTGAAAAACAAAAAGAGTTAGAATTAACTTTCGAGGAAGAAGCACACAAATACACAATGAAGGATTTGGACGGGACTGTTAGGGCTGACTTTCCTTCAGTATCAAAAGTGATGAAATTATTTTACGACGAGTTTCCAACCGAAGAGGCTGCGTATAGAAAGGCGAAAGGTGACCCATACGAGGCTCAACAACTGATGGAAGAATGGGCTAGAGCTGGTACTACATCAACAAACATGGGGAGTAGGGTTCACTTTGAACTTGAAACAGAAACTTTAAATAGATTTGGAGTTAAAAAAGAGGTAAGGCAACCTGTTTATGAATGTGACCTTGAAATGACGATGAAGGGTGATAGAATGATTAAGGCGGGTAAAAATTTCTTATCATTGATGGAAGAAAGAGGTGCTGTGTTATTAGATACGGAGATGGTGTTAGGTCATCCTGAACTCGGATATACTGGACAACCCGATAAATTTTGGTTAATGTTTAATAAAGAAAGAACGGGTTTTGGGTTTGTGGTAACCGATTGGAAAACTAATAAACCGAAAAATATGGAAACCAATAGTTTTACAAAACCAATGAAAAAACCATTTCAAAAGTTACCAAATAATGCTCTCGGTCACTATTATACTCAACTACCATTTTATGCGAAGTTATTGTTAAAAATGTTGGAAGGGACAAAATATGGTGATCTTAAATTTTTTGGTGGAGTTATTGTCCACTTAACTGATGAGATGGAATTCGTGGAATATAGAATACCAAAAGAAGTATTTGACACAATTCTTAACATGGATATTAAACAATATTTGACTAAATAAACTAAAACTATTATACTATACTATGGAAGTGACAATAATACCTACATGGACATCAACAACGAGTTGGGACCATTTATTACCCATTAAAGTAACAATAAACTACATCATAAAATAATATGGACGATATCATAAAACCAAAAATTGATTTAAGACAACAAGAAACTATTACATGTAGTGATTGTGGGTCTAAATACTTCAAAGAAGTGGTACTTTTAAAGAAAGTACCTAAGTTATTAACAGGAAGTCACGAAGATACTATCGTACCTTTCCCAACTTACATGTGTAATAGTTGTGGTCACATAAATGAAGATTTTGTATTATTTGATTAAAATGGAAATAGGTAAAATGACAGTAACTGAGGCTTATCCGCATCTTAAAAACATTTCATTAGCATTTGGTTTAAGATTGAATCGAGCCAAAGAATTTAAAATGGCGAGAATTATTTTGGCGAACCTTTATAGTAGAGAATTAATATGACATATAAAGAATTTTATTTTTGGTTAGATGGTTTTGTTACCAATAGACATTGGACACAATATAGGCGGGAAGAAGTTGACCTCATTTTAGAGAAAATGAAAGAGGTTAAGGATGAACCTGAAATTGGGACGTTAAAACGGCATGATTGGATACCAACATTACCGATAAATCCTTTTCCAAATGAAACTGACCCATACAAACCCCCATACGAAGTATATTGCGGAACAAAAGAAAATTTAAATGATTAAGAAACTAGTACATTTTTCTGATTTACACGTCAGATTATATAAAGACCATGACTTATACCGTTCAATATTAGAACAAGGTATAGAACAATGGAAAGAAATGAGTCCTGATAGAATTATCTTTACCGGTGATTTAGTTCATTCTAAAAATCAAATGACACCTGAACTTATTGAGTTTGTTGCTTGGATTTTAACGGAATGTTCATCTATTGCTAAGACAATCATTATCCCTGGTAACCACGATTTTTTAGTAAATAATACTGAAAGATTGGATGCGTTAACACCGATAATTAACTCCTTAAATAACCCAAACATTGTTTATTATAGAGATAGAGGTGTGTATGAAGACGATAATATAAGTTGGTGTGTATATTCACAGTACCAAGGAAATATACCTCCAGATATCACCGAAGCAAAAGGTAGACGTATTGGTTTATTTCACGGACCAATATCAGGTTTAAAAACCGATCTTGGATTTGAGTTTGGTGAGGAAGCGTACGAGATTGAAAAGTTTGATGGATTAGAAACTGTATTATGTGGAGACATCCATAAACGAGCCGAGTTTCAAATCAAAGGAGGTAAAGGTTATATGATTGGGTCTACAATTCAAAACAACATCGGTGAAAGTATTGGTAGACACGGATATGGGGTTTATGAAGTTGAAACCAAAGATTATTCATATGTTGATTTAGATAACCCTAAACCTTTTTTAAAGTTTGAAATTAAATCATTCGAGGACATTGAAAATGGAACAGAAAGACTCAAAAATCTTTAATAATAATACAATACAATCTGTCACAGAATACTGTAAACTAAATGATATTGAAAATATCGATGAGTTTATGTTTAAGTGTTTCCAAGAAGGATTTAATATTAGAAAGTATGGACTTTTGGGAAAAACACTTAATGAAGGTGAAAAAGACTTAAAAACGGGTGGGATTGAAGAAAAACAGGTGGAAATTGAGGTAATCCGAGAAATCCGGGTGGAAGTACCAGTCGAAGTAATTAAAGAGGTTGAGAAAATAATCTATACCTCTGATGATACTCAAGTAAATGAGTTGTTGTTAAAAATAGAACAGTTAAACGGAGAAATTTCGATTAAGACTACCGAAATTAACAGAATTAGACAAGAATTTTCCACTAAAACAGAAGAAATGGAAAATATTTTCCAAAATAGAATGGATAAGAAGGATGTCGAACTAGATGAACTTAGACGAACTTTAGATATTCCTGTAACAAATAATAAGTTAAATATGTTACAACAAACTATCCAAAATTTAATGTCTGAGGTTAGGGACTTAAAAAACAAAAATGAAGAATTAAATAAACAATTGTTAGAACAAAATAAACCGGTGGATACAACGAGGGCTAGGTTTCATGGAGGTTCTAACCTAAACGATGATTTATACAGATGATTATGAATTTATTAATTTGGGCAGTCGTGGCCTATGGAATGACGACAATTTTAGTATATGGAACAATTTTTAATGGATTGAGAAATTGGATACACAAAAACGCACAACCAGGGATTGGGTTGTTTTTATTAACCCCCGTGTTCTCATTTGTGTCATCATTAATTAAGTGTATGTTATGTACATCAACATGGGTCGGATTTTTTTTATCTTTAGCTTATTTTTCACCAAACACGGAGTTTGTTGGACTTAATAAATTTTTATCAGTATTTTTTGATGGAATGTTAAGTGCCGGTTTTGTATGGGGAATCAATGCTATCGTAGAGTGGTTTGAAGAAAATAGACCGAGTAATAAAGCTTAAATAAAATAAAACAAATATAAAATGGGAAAAGCAGCAAAGGCTCACAGAGCGAAAGTAGAAAAAAGAAACAGAAAAATGCAACAAGAAAAAAACTTTATTTCTAAACAGTGGAATGATGCAATGACAGAACAAATGGAAAAATTGAAAGAAGAGTTTTCTAAAATGTCTGCAGAAACCGAAAATAACGTTGTTGAAGAAACCGTATTAAATGAAGTATCAGAAGATACCGCAGAACCAGTTGGATCTGTTCAAGGAGAGTAAACCATTTAAGTACGAAATTATGATTAAAGAATTGGATTTTTCTAAATTTGAAAACCCAACTGTTCAGGTTGTGTGGGAAGATTTGCCTGAAAACTTTACACAAGACAAAATCAAAAGTGTGAAACATTACTTTCAAAAAAAGTATAATACCACCAATGTTAATGTCCTAACAAAGGTTAAAAATGTTGAAAAAGACACGATGCAAAGTATTGATGTGTCAGTAAACATTTCAGACGCAAACTACCAGTTAGACCTTCTTAAAAAGTTTTTAGAATCGAAAGGTTATGGGAACTATCACGAAAATATTTTATATATCAATCGTATGGTTGAAAACAAAATGCTCGAAAAACAAGAAGAGTCAACACAATTTAAGAAGTGGTACATCAGAAACATAGAATTTTCCAATTTCTTATCATATGGTGAAAATCAAAAGTTAGATTTTGATAATCTTAATGGTATTGTTGTCATTGAGTCCAACCCACCAAATTTTGGTGGTAAAACAGTATTGTCGGTCGATTTATTAATGTTTCTTTTCTTTAATGAAACGACTAAAACAACAAAGGCTGAGGAGATATTCAACAGATTTACAGACAAAAACAAAGTAACCGTAAAGGGCGAAGTAACTATCGATGGAGAAGATTATATTATCATTAGAACAATCGAAAGAAAGTTATCCAAAAAAGGTGATTGGAACGTTAAAACAGAATTAGACTTCTTTAAGAAGTTGTCTGATGGAAGCTTGCAGAATTTCCAAGGAGAACAACGAAGAGAGACCGAAGCGTTCATTAAAACGTCGATTGGTACCAAAGAGGACTTCTTAATGACAATCTTAACAACGGCAACAAACCTTGAAGAGTTGTTAGAAGCAAAACCAACCGCAAGAGGTCAGGTATTATCAAGATTCATGGGATTGGAGTTTTTAAAAACAAAAGAAGAAACGGCAAAAGAAGTTTACTCTGAATTTTCAAAATCAAAGATGTCTAACGTATATTCTTCTG